>ENA-UOXR01001144-UOXR01001144.1-bioreactor-metagenome-genome-assembly--contig:-NODE-1144-length-28716-cov-6.970517_pt1 | contig 28716 bp, 36 predicted proteins | sample MGYA00238164_ERZ764825 | MGnify/ENA primary metagenome ERZ764825 (study PRJEB28920, sample SAMN05720171) | bioreactor metagenome | isolation source: Anaerobic biogas reactor | place: USA:Washington... | reverse complement strand
CTTCTTATACTCTCCAACAAATCAAGGAGGTTTTTACATAACCTCCCTTGAAAAACAAATGTGCGATTATCACGGAATCGTGATAGACGCACCTGTAAGATAAAAAGGTCAGCGAAAATAATTAAGATAACAATAAATAAAAAAATATGACAATAAACACATTTGAAAAAGTATTACTATTGCCTAAGCACGAGAAAATAACAGCTTCAATAGTTTGGAAGAGTGGGGCAGTTACGGAAAAAGGTAGAATAACGAATGAAGGAAAAAGTATTTTCATTTACAATCGGGGAAGTAAAAAATATGGGACGAGAATTAAAGAAGGGGACTTTTTAAGAGAAATAGAAAGGATTGAAATCAAAGAAAAGAGAGGAAGCGAAGCTGAAAGATGGCTTAAAAGTTGGAAGAAAGCAGAAAAGATGTTGGAGGAAAGCGGACTATGGTCTGATGTACTTCAAAATATAAAAGATGGGATTGAAATTGGGTTTGAAAAAATAGTAAAAGCATACAGGATTGACTTTGGTGACCTACCAAAAACTGAAGAAGGAACATATCAGGAAGAACAAAAAAGAAAAGAACAGCTTATTGGAGAAATAGATGAAAGATTAAAGGACCTTTTTATTAGGTGGCATATGAGCAGACCTGCGGTTATTAAGAAGATGAATTTTGGCTATAACAATGAAGCAATACTGGAAGAAATAAAGCAAGCATTAAAAGAAAAGAAAGAATACTCGGCAAGTGGTCGGAATAAATATGACATCTCATTTAATTATAGTCCAGAATTTAACAAAGCGTGGTATAGTGAAGAATACCGAAACTGTGGCAATGGTCATTATTACTTGGCATTGAATGCTACCCATGCATTGTTTTACGAGGACGATTAGTAATAACAAAGAAAGGTCGGCGATAATAATTAACATTAAATAAAATAAAAATATGACAAAAGAAGAATTGATTGAGCAATACGCTCACGATTTCAGAGGAATGGAGATGCCTGAAAATTATCTCAAAGTAGTATTAGAAAACTTCATTGAGGATTTACAGGAGTGTGTAATTGAAGATGAGGATGTAGGAGACCCTGAGAGGGAGAGATAAAAATAATTAAGAAATAATTAAGATAAAAAAAATATGGCAACTAAAAAAATAAATACAATAAACATTAGTGGATCTGAATACGCAAAAGTATCAGAGCGATTAAAAGAGTTTCATAAGACTTATAAATCAGGTCGGATTGAAACATCTTATAATCTAACGGAGTCAATGATTTGTTTCAAAACAATCATAACTCCTGATACAACTAATCCTGATAGATTCTTTACTGGACACTCTTTAGGAAAACTGACAGGAACGAAAGCATTTGAAAAACTGGAAACAATATCTGTTGGAAGAGCATTAGCATTCTTAGGACTACTTGCAGACGGAGAAATCGCATCTTACGAAGAAATGAGTGAGTATGTGATTGAGGAAGGAGAAAAATCAGCTGAGAAGTTTGAAAAGATAGAGAAACTAAAAAAAGAAGCAGATAAGATTAAGGACATAGATGAATTAAGAAAGTTCTATGCTAAAAACAGAGGAATAGGAAAGGAGTTTGATGATTTCATAGTCAACAAAAGCAAAGAGTTAAAAGAAAAAAATAAAGATGTAAAAAAAGAAAAAAAATGAAGATATACAAAGACATAAATCAAGGAAGTCCTGAATGGTTTGAAATAAGAGTGGGGAAGGTGACAGCTTCCCACGCTCAAGCCATAGGGAACAATGGAAAAGGATTAGATACTTACCTCTTAGAGGTAGTATCTGAGATGTTTTCATCAGCCCAAAAAGACCAGTACAGCAACGAGCATACTGAAAGAGGAAATGAGTTAGAGCCATTAGCAAGGTCAATGTATGAGTTGCAGGAAAATGTAGAAGTTGAAGAAATAGGTTTTGCTGAATACAATGACTTTGTCGGATGCAGTCCTGATGGACTTGTAGGAGACGATGGGATGATTGAAATAAAATGCCCTGATGATAAAACATATTTCAATTTACTAATGAACGAAAATATAGATAGCAGTTATATTTGGCAATGCCAAATGAATCTGCTAATTCTAGAAAAAAAATGGTGCGATCTAATTTTCTACAACCCTAATTTTGAAAAAAGTATGAAGATATTTAGATTAAAACCAGATAAAGAAATGTTCAGTAGATTGAAAGAAGGTTTTGCAAAGGCAGAAAAAGAAATAATTAGAATGATAAGTAAATATAAAGAAATATGAACAAAGAACAAGAAGAACAAGAACTTCAAAAACATCTTGAAGATTGTAAAAAGGGAAATCACAAGTTTGTTGATTGTGATGAGTGGGAAAGAACTTGTATTTATTGCGGTAAATTTGAAAAAAAATAATTAAATAAAGAAATATGAACAAAGAACAAACAAAAGAATATAAGATAGAAGTAACACCAACTATATTCCACATTACAGTATCAAGTGGAGTATATTCTGATTATGAAGAGGATCATTATTTTTTAAGAGCCAATTCTCCCGAAGAAGCACAATTATTCTTTAAGAAATACTGGAAAGATATTAAAGAAAGTGATAATTATACTACTTGCCTTATTTTTGAAAATGGAGAACATTATAATCCATTCAACAAAAAAGACCCAAATTGGGATACTGCTTATGGAGATGCGGCTAATGTTTTTATTGAAATGATGCCCTTAATATATTTTCACGATTACAGAATATAAATAATTAAAGCTAATAGATTAAAATAGTATGAACATAAATAAAGTAGTTTTAGTAGGAAAGGTTGTATCAGATATAAGCTTTTCTAAAACAGAGACAGAATCCTCAATAGCAAGATTTACACTTGCTACTAGCAGATTTTTCAAAGGCAGAGACGGAGAAAGGAAAACTGATACCTGTTATCACAATATGGTAGCGTGGGACCTGATAGCAGAGACGATAGCAAAATATGTAAAGAAAGGAGATGAATTAGGCATCTCAGGTAGATTAAATAATAAGTCAGTCAAACAGGAAGACGGAAGCTATAAAAACTACAGTCAAGTAGTGATAGAGGAGTTCTATTTTGGAGATAATAAAAATAGAAAAGAACAGCCAGAGGTAAAAGAAATAGACGATGAAGCGATAGAAGAAGCGATTAAGAGAGAGATAGGGGATATTCCTTTCTAAGAATTAAACTAAGAATAAATAACCTGAAATGTGTGAAGTAATAGGAAACATTATAGAAAAAAAAGGAAAAAGAGTTAAATAATTAAGATAAAAATATGGCAATAATACCAAAATTAAAAGGAATAGTATCAAACGGGAATATCGTCCTTGATTATAACGATAAGATAAAGCAACAGAAATGGCTACAATCACTCAACGGAAAAAGAATTGAGATGATAATCAGACCATTTAGAGCAAAGAGGACAATCCCGCAAAACGCTTATTACTGGGGTGTGGTTCTTAAAACAATATCAAAAGAAACAGGATATACATCAGAAGAGCTACACGAGTTCTTTAAGAGAATCTTTCTTAAAAAAGAAATAGTAATCGGCGGGAAAGTTTACGAAACATCAATCAGCACGAGGAAATTAAAAAAAGACCAATTTTCAGAATATATTGAAAAGATTAAAGGATTTGTATTTCTAAGATTAGATTTAGTAATTCCTGAGGCCGGAGAATGCGAACCTGATGGATTCATAGTTGATGAAGATATAGATGAAATAAAAATTGAAGATATACCATTTTTATGACAATAAAGAGAGTAACAACAATATGGGCAGGTCAAGTAGCTGTCCACGAGAAATACATAAAACAAGCCAAGAAGCGGAAACAGGATTTAGAAATAATCGTGGGCAATCAGAGAATGTTTATAAAGGTCGGCGATTTAGATTATAAGGTAAGAAGAATATCAGAACCCATACAAGATAAGTTCTCCTCAGGAACATACAGACTATGGTATTTTAACTGGAATCCAGAAACAAAAGAGGAAGAAGAAAAGAGGATGTGTGGGTATTAAATAACTAAATAAAATATGCTAAGTAAAAGTATTCAACAAAAAGGCAAAAGAGCAGAAAAAGAAGTTGCCAATAGAATTGAAAGGGCTGGATTAGGAAAAGCAAGAAGAGAAGCAGGAAGTGGTAATGGCAAAAATAAAGCAGATATTTTTGCTAATATCCCATTTCTTATAGAAGTTAAAAATCAGAAAACAATAAAGTTTCAAGAGTGGATTAAACAAGCAAAAGAACAAGCAAGGATCGGCAATTCAGACCCGAATAAATGGTGCCTAGTAATAATAGACCCTTCAGGAGTCCAATCACCCGAAAGAATGGAAATATATGCCACCATAGAATTAGATGAGTTTCTGGGATTATTAAAAAGGTCGGCTAATCCCAGAATAAAGGAACCAGATAAAGAAATGGCAAGATTACTTGAAAGAGCAAGAGAGTTTTGTAGAAGATTAGAAAAAGACGAAACAGATGTTTATTCTTATAAAAGATTCAAAATGCTAGCAACAGAGATAATGAAGAAATTAGATTGTTGACAAATGAAAAAAGTGATATAATAAATACATATCTATATGAACAAAGAACATCTGTTCGTAAAAATAATGATAGCAACTCTGTTTTTTGCGGGATTACTTATAGGATTAGTAATTAGTAGCGGTAAAGAGTGTCCAGAATATCACAACAGACAAGACAGCTTTTTGACAACATATAATAGTCCAATTCTAATCAAGGAACAAACATACGCAACAATAACAGCGTATAATACCGTTCCAGAACAAACTTGGGGAGACCCTTGTATCTCTGCTTCAGGTGATAATATCTGCGGAAAGAAAAATGTGGTAGCTTGTCCACGCTCAATTCCATTAGGAACTTGGGTGATAATAGATAATGAGTATTATCAATGCTTAGATAGATTAGCATTAAAATACGATGACAGATTTGATATAAGTTTTGATAAGGATATAGAGGGAGCAAAAGAGTTTGGCAAGCAAAATAAAGAAGTTTTAATTATAAGGTGAAAAAATGGAAAAAAGTTTATCATTAAAAGCAAAAAGAAAGCAACAAGAAATAAAAAATAATAAAATTGGTGGTGGCGGAAAAGGTGAGACGCTTGGGGGTATGTAAAAATCCGCACATACCCTGACTAATAATACGAGGGTTGTTAGCCCCTTGGGATGGTGTAGCGGCACCAGTAGGAGTCCCATAAAAGACCTGTAGGGTGACCAAAGATAGTTGACCATTAGGAAAACTTTCTACGAATTCCCTACCCACCAATACTTATAATCCAACAACAAAGTTTCCAATAATAAATTGTTAAAATAAAGCCGAACAAATAATTAAAAGACAAATATATGAAGATAGAAGAAATGTTAAATAAGGTAATATGTGGTGATTGTTTAGAAGTAATGAAGGATATACCTGATAATAGTATAGATATGGTTCTTACTTCTCCTCCTTATGATAATTTACGAACATATAATGGAAGTTTAGAATGGGGAGAACATATTTGGAAACCAGTAATTAAAGAATTATTTAGAATAGTCAAAGATGGTGGAGTGGTGGTTTGGGTAGTTGGAGATGCAACTATCAATGGAAGTGAAACAGGAACATCTTTTAAGCAGGCATTATATTTTAAGGAGATAGGATTTAATTTGCACGATACAATGATATATGAAAAGTTGTGTTATATGCCATTAACACACAAAAGACAAGAACAAGCCTTTGAATATATGTTTGTTTTTAGTAGGGGTAATCCTAAAACATTTAATCCAAGACTAAAGAAAAATAAAGAAGCTGGAAAAATAATTACAGGAAATAGAAGGCATAACGGAAATGATTTAGAAAAGATACACGGAGTTGGAAAACAAATAAAAGAATATGGTCAAGATATAAATATATGGAGATATGCTACTGGAAGTGTTTGTTATGATGGAGATGTTGAAGCAAGAAAACATCCTGCTGTATTTCCTGCTAAACTTGCAGAAGACCATATACTTTCTTGGAGTAATGAAGGAGATATAATCCTAGACCCAATGGCAGGTAGTGGAACAACACTAAAGATGGCAAAGAAAAATAACCGAAATTATATAGGAATAGAAATATATGAAAAGTATTGTGAAATAGCTAATCAAAGATTAAGACAAGGATTACTATCATAAGCCGACCAAATAATTAAAGATAATAAGAAGATGAATATGACAAGAGAAATAAAATGAAAGATAAACCAAAAGACATAACATTTCATTATACCAACGAGCAAATGGTTAAAGACCTTATCGCTATTACTCCAATTAAAGGTTCTGTTCTTGACGCAGGTTCTGGTAAAAATAAAGTTTGGTATAATAATTTAGTAGGTGAAAAATACGAATGCGAGATTGAAGATGGATTAGATTTTATGAACTGGAATAAAAAAGTAGATTGGGTAATTGGTAATCCTCCCTTTGATAAACAAAAAGATTTTCTTAAAAAAGCAACTGAAGTAGCAACTAAAGGAATAGCATTTTTAGGTAATATAAACTTTTGGAATGGATTAACCCCTAAAAGATTGAGTGAAATGGAAGGTTGGTATTTACAAAAAATACACATTGTTTCTGACAAGAGATGGTTTGGTAGATATTACTATTTAATTTTTACCAAAGAACCAAATAATTTATTAAGCTGGAATAAAAAAACATACTAATATGAAAATAAACACCTATGCAAAACACGCCAACACCTATGCAAAATAATAAACAATATTCAGACCTAACACAAAAAGAAAAAGATAAACTACACACTATCTGTTGCAAAGGAGCAAACGAAGAACAAAAAGCAATGATTGATGCATACGAGAAAGGATTTATTGATGGTGCTAATTTAACAGGTTCTCAAGCAAAAGAAGAATTAGAAGAGCAATATAAACAAATAAAATGAAACTAAAAGAAAGAATATCAATACAATTCATCAACGAATGGAAACAATTTATACCGAGTGATATTAAGTGGAAATGGACTACCTTTACATTTTTTGATTTTGAAACAGAAATAGAGAGTTGGTTGGGTCATTTTACTATACATTTTGTTATACTTGGCATCGGAATATACATAGGGATACTCTATAAAGAGACAGAAGAGTTAAAAGAAATAATGGAATTGGCTCAAAAAAAGGATTAATTATTAATAAGTAAAATGAAAGTAAATCAAATCAAAATACAAGATATAAAGCCATACGGAAATAATGCTAAAAAACATTCTAAGAAACAGATTGAACAAGTTGCCAATAGCATTAAAAGATTTGGATTTGTGCAACCACTTGTAGTTGATAAAAATAACGAGTTGATTATTGGACATTGTAGATTAGAAGCAAGTAAAAAATTAGGATTAACAGAAGTTCCAGTATTAAAAGTTGAAGATTTATCAGAAGAAGAAGTGAAAGCATTAAGATTAGCTGATAACAAGTTAAACGAGAGTGAGTGGGATATGGCTTTAGTATTACCTGAATTGAAAGCATTAGACACTGATTTATTAAAGCTAACAGGATTCCGAGAGGACTTAGTGTTGAATCCCGACGAAGAGAGATACACCAAAAAGATAGTTCCACCAGTTTATGAGCCTAGTAGCCAAAAACCCTTATTGTCAGAACTATATCAAAACCTACAAGAAACAGAATTGCTTGAAAAGATAAAAAATACTCCAATGGAGCAAGAAGAGGCAGAGTTCTTAAGAGAGGCAGTTCATAGACTAACTAGATTTGACTATAAGAAGATAGCAGATTATTATGCAAATACAGAGAATGAGGGATTAAAAGCAATAATGGAGGATTTAGCACTTGTGATTATAGACTACGACAAGGCGATAGAATTGGGTTATATAAAATTATCAAATGATTTACTTTTGAACGACGATGAAGAATAAAGATTTTGCTGTATTTATATTAACACACGGAAGAGCAGATAATGTTATTACTTGCAAGTTTTTAAAGGATAGTAATTACACCGGAAAGACTTATTTTATAATAGACGACGAAGACCCTCAGCAAGAGAAATATATTAAGAACTTTGGAAAGGATAATGTTATTATTTTTAGCAAGGAGCAGATAGAAAAAGAGTTTGACATAATGGATAACTTTGAAGATAGGCGAGCCGTAGTATATGCTAGAAATAAAACATTTGATATTGCTAGAGATTTAGGGCTAAAATACTTTATGATGCTAGACGACGATTATAGTGGAATAGCCTATGCTTTTACAAAAGACTTTAAGTTTAAACACAATCCTATTAAAAATATAGACAAGGTACTAGACGGAATGATAGATTTCTATAAGAGTACGAACATAAAGAGTATTGCTTTTGCACAAGCAGGAGATTATATCGGAGGAGATAATGGATTCGCATATTCAATAACAAGATTAAGAAAGTGTATGAATACTTTTCTATGTAGTCCAGATAGACCATTCAAGTTTGTTGGTAGAATAAATGAAGATGTTAATACTTATGTGTTAGAAGCAAAGCACGGTAGTATATTCCTTACAATTCCTTGGGTAAAGATAATACAGAAACAAACACAAGCGAACAAAGGAGGACTTACTGACATATATTTAAACTATGGAACTTATGTTAAGAGTTTTTACACGGTAATGATAAATCCCTCATCGGTAAGAGTAGCCGAAATGGGAAGCAGGTTTAAAAGAATACATCACAGAGTAGAGGGAAACTATACTTATCCTATGATAATAAGAGAATCAATCAAAAACAATGGAAAATAAGAAATCAAAAAACAGTGGCAAGAACAAAGGTTGGGATAACCTAAAACCTTTCAAGTCTGGAGAAAGTGGTAATCCTAACGGAAGACCTAAGGGACAAAAGAATTATGCCACTTTATATAGAGAAGCATTAATTAAATTAGCAAAAGCAAATAAAAAGACTCCAGACGAATTAGAGCTAGAAATATTAAGTAAAGGAATCTTAAACGCCCGTGCGGGTGATTATAGATTTTATAAAGATTTATTAGATAGATTACACGGTACAGCAATATCAAGAGCAGAGCTTACTGGAAAGGACGGAAAGGATTTAATGCCAGACCAAAAAAAATTAATAGCAGATTCAATTGAAGATTATCTAAATGGACATAAAGGAAATACTAAATAGAAATAATCCTGAGGAGTTAAGAGAATTATTCGGATTTACAATAGAAGATTCAGACGAGAAAATCTTGCTCAAGTTTAACTTATGGGCAAGGTTTTTTTATATACAATACTTTACATCTAAAGATGCACCATTCCACGAGAAGATAGACGGATATAATTTAAAGGCTTATAAGGGTGAGATAGCATCATTTACAGATATTGCTTTTAGAGGTGCAAGTAAAACATCAAGAACTAAACTATTCATTGCTTTTTGTATTGCTAATGATAGGGGCCATTTTAGAAAGTATATTAAAGTATTATCAACAGACTTAGATAATTCAAAGCAGATTGTAACTGATGTGTATAATATGTTTATCAATCCTAGAGTAATTGAGGTTTATCCTGAGATATTCGTTAGAGATAATATTAAAAGAGAGGAACGAATGAGCAGTTTTACTACATCAACAGGAGTAAAGTTCCTTGCAGGTTCAATTGGAACAGACCAAAGAGGTGCATTACAAGAGGAATCAAGACCAGATTTGATATTGTTTGAAGATATAGAAACACGAAAGACTTTGCGTTCAGCCAAAACAACTCAGGCTATTTGGGATAATATGGAAGAAGCAAGAACATCTTTATCAAAAAATGGTGCTTGTATTTATAATGCTAACTATATTTCAGAAATGGGAAACATACATAAACTTGTGTTGGGTAGGAATGATAAGAATATAGTGTTAATCGTCCCTATCATAGACGATAAGGGGGTTATTGCTTGGGATAGGTATAATTTATCAGAGATAGAAGAAATGAAGCAGAGAGACGATGATTTTGAGGGAGAAAGACTTTGTAAGCCGTCAGCAAGTAGAGATGTATTTTTTGACAGAGAGTCCTTAGATAAAATGAAAGTAATTCTTCCAGTGAAAGAAGTTGCAGGATTTAAGTTATTCAAGAACTTTGACCCTAGCCATAGATATGCAGGAGGACACGATGTTGCAGGTGGTGTTGGATTAGATAGTTCAACATCAGTCTTTATAGACTTTGACCAAATACCTTGCCAAGTTGTAGGAACATTCCATTCAAACTTAATTAGACCTGATAACTTTGGGGACGAAATAGAAAGAGAGGCTAACATTTTTGGAGGTTGTTTAGTGTGTCCTGAAAGGAATAATCACGGACACGCAACAATAGCAAGGTTAAGACAGTTGAATGCTAATGTATGGATTGAAAAGCCGTCGGACATAAAAGTCAATCAAGCAATGGGAACAAATTACGGTTGGAATACTAATGCAGCGACAAAGCCTAAAGCATTGTTTGCTCTTTCAAAGGCTATTTCAGACGGATTATTAGAATTAAATGACGAAGACCTTATTAATGAATGCAAGAGTTACACAAGAAATGATTTAATGGATAAAGAACAAGACCCTAGACTAACTACAAGACACTTTGACTTACTAATTGCGTGTGCAATTGCTTGGCAAATGAAAGATTTTGCTAAGATAATTGAAAAAGAGGAAGATTATTTCATAGAGGACGAACCTTTACGCTCAAGTATTGGAATATAATTGACAAAAACATCTCAAATGCTAAAATAAAAGTAAAGCAATGGCAAAAAAAGTTGTAAAGGAGTTCAAAGAGATAGAAAATAATGATTATGATGTTAATGTGACTAGAGTAGGTGTGTTATCAATAGAGATTTACGATGAAAATGCTAAAAAAGTAAGAACATTTGATAAAAACGATTCAAATTCTAACGAGGGATTCATTATTAAAGCAAAAAAGTTCGCAAGGGGAGGAAGATTAAGAATAAAATATAATTATAAAGAAATAATATGAAAAAAACTAATAAAAAAACAATAAAGCAAGTAGAAAGGGAAGTTCAGATTAAAAATGATGTGCTAGAGGATGTAAACGAGACTCCAGAGGTAGTTGAAGAGCCAGTAGTAGAAGTTAAGCCAACAAGAGAGATTCAAGCCATAGAGGTAATGACAGACGCAGGAATAATCATTAAAAGATTTACATCAGCAGACGGTGATAACTTTGTTGAAGACGCAAAAGCATTTGCAGTAGCAAATAACTATAAGATGGGAATTAAATAGTATGAAACAAACTCAAATAGACGAAATTACAACTCAGTGTTTGAATGAAATTGCTTTTGACAGAAGCCATAAGCAAAAAAAGATTGCTGGTTGGAAACTTAACGAGGATTTATACTACAATAAAAAAGTAGCATTAACAGAATCTCGTTCAAATGTTAATTTAGCAAGAGGGCAAGAGTTTGTTCATACATTACTTTCAAAGATTAAAAACTCATCTCGTTTTGTTTTTGTAAAGAAAAAGGAAAGTCAATTACAAAGAGTTGAAAGACTTAATATATTGAGCAAGCAAGATGCAGTAAACGACCATTGGGCCATAAAAGATATAGTGGCAAAAAAACAAGTAATAATTTACGGAAGAGCAATATCTTTTTATTATGCAGATTCAAAGAATGGTAATTACAAACCACATTTAGAGAACTGCGATGTATATGATTTTCTTATTGACCCGTCAGCAGGTGGAATAGATATTGAAAAAGCTTGGCATTTAGGCAGATATGGAGTTGTTTATTCAAGAAGACAGCTTGAATCATTTAAAAAAGATAAAACATACATAAAGACAGGGATTAATAATTTATTATCAGGAACTGGAAACAATACTGATAAGGGTGCTGAAGACTTAAATAAGGATAATAGAGCATCAAACCAAGATACTGGACAAACAAAGGAATTACAGAATCCAGATAAGTTTAAGTTTTGGGAATGGTTTACTACTTATCAGGGGGAAAGATATTATGTTCTTTTAAATGAAAAAGGAGGTTCAGCCATTAGAATTGAAAAGCTAACAGATATGTTTAGTGCTACAGAAGATTACGAATTGGGAATGTGGCCTTGTTTTTCTTGGGCAGCTTATCCTGATTTAACAGAGTTTTGGAGTCCATCACCTTTGGATTATGTAAGAGATATTTTACAAGCACAAGATGTATCAATTAATCAGATGCTTGATAATGCAGAAGCAGTTAATAAGCCTCAGAAAGCAGTCCAGATTGATAATATAAAGAACATAGCAGAATTAAAGTATAGAAGAGACGGAATCATTAGAGTAAAAAATAATGTTAACATTGATTCAGCGATTAAAATGTTACAAGTTCCGTCTATTAATACGCCAATTCAAGTTTTTGAAGTATTGGAATCATTATTACAAAAATCATCAGGAGTTACAGACGGTGATAAAGGAGTTGCCAACGAGAATGGAAGACTTGGTATTTATGAGGGTAATCAAGAAAACTCAGCAGATAGATACGGATTAATTTATGACAGTTATACAATGAGCCTTGAAAGATTTGCACTCTTATATCAAATTGGAGTAAGAGATAATCTTACAAAGAAAAAAGCCATTGAAAGAATTGGACCGAATGGAGTTGAAACTGAAATGATTAGTAAGAGAGATATATTCAAGAAAGGCGACGAGTTTACAGTGTTAATTGAGGCTACAAACGCTGATAAGATATTATCTAACTCAGAACAAAAAGCAAAGTTTATGTTTTTAAGTGAGGAATCACAGAATCCAGTTGCTAATCCTAAGAAGATGTTTGAATTAAAAGCAAGGATTGCAGGATTCAAAGATGAAGACATAAAAGAAATGCTTGACACTCAAGAATATGGAAACGCATCACTTATGGCAGAATGTGCTAGAGATATAGAGTCATTACTTAACAACGATAAGATTAAAGTAAATGGTAATGCAAACAATGCTTACAAGCAAAAAATGCTTAATTGGGTAAGGGACCACGAGGAAGATATGGACTCAAAGACATTCGTTAGAATAATGGACTATATTAAATCCTTAGATTCTGTTATAATGAAAAATGAGGCAAGAGCTATTAATCAATTTGAAATAGATAAGTTAGGTAGTTCAATGCTAGGCGGGGCTATGGGCGAACCATTAAATAATAATTCACTAATAAAACAAAACAATGGACAAATTAAGTTATAAGGTAATCAAGAAATCAAAAAATGTTTACGATACTTTGATAAAAGTTTCAGGAGGAACAAGAGAGATAACATTAAGAGAAATGTTGTCAGAGAAAAAGCAATGTGAAAAGGTTATTCAAGAACTTGAATCAAATATCAAGATTAAGGAAGCGGTAAAAAGTAATGTTTCAGGAACTAATCCAATAGTATTAACATTAGAGGAAAAAGATTTAGTAGCTTGTTATCTTTACCAAGAAGCAAACTCATTTTGCAAGGAGGCAACAAAAGCTTTAGAGAACATAAAGAAACAATTGGAAAGATTAGACCAAGACTTTTTAGATGTTTTGGAGCAGACAGGTTTAAAATTAGAAGAAAATGGAAAACCTAGATAAAGAAGAAATAAAAAAAGACATAAAGGAGTATTCAAAAATAGAATCTGTTAAAGAATCAGAGGGTGGTAAGATGCTTTTAAAGAAATTAAGAGCAGACATTATATCTTGTATTGAGGTAATAGATTCATCTTATAAAGACTTAACACACATTGAATTAATATCTCATTGTGCCGAATTGCACGAGAAGTTTGAAATGTATAAAGTGTTTATGAATGCTACGCCAAATAAAAAAATGGCTTCGGAATGTTTGGAAGAGATATTAAAAAACTTTCCAGATGATGTGGAAAATACTTGACAATTAATTTAGATAGGCTAAAATATAATTAAGGAGGGTGCTACTACCTTAAAGTAGTTTTGCAGATAAGCAAGTCTGTGCCGAAAGGCGAATAATCTCTCATTGTGCCTCAATGTAAAAAAAGGTTACATTCTATGTTAGAAGAAACAAAGAACGCTCAAGTTGACGAGCCAAAAGTTAACAAAGAGACTAATACTACCGAACCAACAAAAGTTGAGGAGGGAGTAAAAGTTGAAAAGACAGTTGAGGAAGTTCTAGGAACAAGCAAACCAGAACCAAAAATGGTTCCAGAAGCAGTACTTATTCAAACCAAAAAAGAGAATAAGGAACTTGCTAGGAAGCTTAAAGAACTTGAAGAAAATAGAGCCAGTGGAGATATAACTAAACAAGAGTTATCATCTACATTGGATACATTGGCAGAAAAATATAATGTAGATAAGTCTTTTTTAAAAGAGTTATCAACAGTAATTAGAGCCGATGCGAAAGAAGAAATTGGAGACGAAGTTAATTCAAAGTTGAAACCTTTACAAGAACAAGAGAAAGCCAAAGAAACTGACAGATTATTCAAAGAAACTTATGATAAGATACTTGAAGAGAATCCTGAATATAAAGGGATAGTAAATCAAGATGTTATCAAAAGGCTTGCCTTAGACCCTACAAACAAGCATAAGACATTCGGTAAAATTATTGACGAAGCTTATGGACACTTGATTCCGGGGAAAAGAACTATGGAAACAACAACTCCAAGAGGAGGAAAAGATGTTGAAGTAGATATTGACAAGGCTAAAAGAGATGTTGAATACTTTAAAGAGATAATGGCAGACCCTGAACTTAAAAAGAAGTACAACGAACAATTAATTTCACGAAACAATTTCTAGTAATAATTAGAAATTAAAAAAGAAATTAAAGAGTATGGCATTAACAGATTTTAAACCTCATTTTGATAATTCATATCAAGAGGTTTTTCAAAAAGTATTAGTAGGAAAAGAGATTTGTAACACAAGATTTGAAAAGCAATTGACTTTCGGAGAATCAGTAGAAAGAGTTGCTTACAATATTGATGGAGTACAAGTAAGAGATGTTGTAAGAGGCAACCCTTCAACTATTGATTCAATTACAGACAGTGCAGAAACATTGCTTGTAAACTTAGAGAAAGAAGCAGTATTTCACATTTCAGATGGTGAAGTAAAACAAGCAGGACCATTAAATCCGGGGGAAGTAATTGGAGGAAAAGTTGCTATTAAAGTAGCAGCAGACCTAGATGCAAGAATCTTCGGAGAAGTTATAAACGCATCACAAACATTTGATGCAGGAGACTTAACAACATTAGTTTCAACAGGAGTACCTATTACATTAGACGCAACAACTGTACCTCAAATGGTTACAAGATTACCTGCAAAGTTGAAGAAAGGTGCTAATCAAACAATTACAGGAACTAATATGGCCCTAGTAGTTGATTCTTATGCAGCTTCAGATATTGAACAATACCTATTAGGTAAACAATTCAGTATTGTAGAATCAGTATTTAAGAATGGTTATGCAGGTTTAATCAGCTCAGCTCAAGTTTATGTATCAGAAAACTTAACTGGTGAAGCAGTTTTAACAGACTCAGGTACATTCGCTGACGGTGAGACTTTCACTATAAATGGAGTTGTATTCACAATGAAGACAGCTTTGTCTAGTAATCCAGCAGTAGCAGGAGAGATTGTTATCGGTACAGATTTAGCAGCTTCAATGACAAACATTGCAGCAGCTCTAAACGCTCCTTCAACAACAACTGCTACATTTACAGCTTTAAGTGCAGCAGACGCTTCAATAATCTCAGAAGTATTAAAGGTTACTGCAAAAGCTACAGCAACAACTGTAACTATTGTATGTAAAGGTTCAGGAAGATTAGTATTAAGTGAAACAGGTGCTTCAACATCTTGGAGTAAAAACTTCATTCACTGTTACTACGGAAAGAAAGGTGCTATTGACTTAGTAATTCAAGATATGAAGAATGTTGATATGAGGCCAACAGCAGACAGAAGAGGAACAAATGTATTTAGTTCTTACCTTGCAGGTTTAAAAACCTTTGCAGATGGTGCTAAAAAGTTCCTAGATGTTAAGATATCAGCATAATGAATGGGAGGGAACCCTCCCTTTCTTTCAATTATTAGGTTAATTAAAAATATATGAAAACAGATAAAGACCTTGTAGGTATCTTAATTATAGACACAAACGCTGAGGGACTTATCATTAACTGTACAACTAAGGGTAACTTAGATGTAACAGCAAATAAGTTCGCAGTTGGTTGTTTAATGACAGATACAACATCAAGTAAAATATATAGAAACAGTGGAACTTCAGCATTACCTTCTTGGGAAGATATGACAACTATTTCTTCAAGTGAAATTGACCCTTCTATAATTAGAACAGCTGTTGTTAGCTTAACAGCAGAAAACATTAAAGCAATGAGTGCTACTCCAGTTACACTTATTGCAGGAGTAACAGGAAAAACAATTGTTATTGATGACATTTGCTTGAAAATGACTACAACAGCAACTGGTTATACTGGTGGTGGAGCTGTAGAGTTTAGATACACAGATGGTTCAGGTGCTAAAGTAACTGCAGATATCGCTTCAACAGTTATTACAGCAGAAGCGGGTACATCTTATACAATAAATAAGTCAATTAATACATCGTTAGTCGGTGTAGTTGACGCCCCTATTGTGATTACAAACGCTACAGAAGCTTTTGCAACTGGTACAGGAACAGGAGTTATTACTTGTAGATATCATCTTATATAAGTTTACACACAGTCCCTTCGGGGATTGTAGTAAGTTTATAAAATATGCCAACAACAATAGAAGATATAATTAAAAGATTTGAATTATACCTTGACGATACTTCCGAACTTTCAACACAAGAAGAGTTAGAATTAGCTCAAAGAGTATTTGATTCAATATGTAATTCTAATGACTGGGAGATATTAAAAAAATCAGCCAGTGGAGTATTATCAACATCAGTGCCTTACATAGAATTGCCTGATGATTTTGCTTATATTACAGAGAATGCAAACTTTACTAATAATTCAGTTTCTTATGAGGAGGGATTACAAGGAAAGATTGTATTTATTGGAACTACAAAAACACCTTACAAGGTTATTAATTGGAGCGACAGAAGACAGTATGAGGGTAGTACTGGATATTGTTATGTAGATATAGCCAACAACAGATTATATTTCACAAAACAGCCTACAACAGCAGATACATACGATTTTGATTATATGTCGTCAGGGGTAGATTTGAAACTAACAACAGAGTTTCCTTTTCCTGATAGATTCAGTGCAGTTTTATTCCACGGAATGTGTGTTGACGGATATATTATTCAACAATTTGACAAAGCACGCTCATACGCAGACGAAAATCAATTAAAATATCAAAATATTTTAGAAGATATGAAGATTTGGAATAGTCAATTATTAAATAATTAATAATAAATGGACAGCATTGTAAGACAATTTACAAAAGGAATACACAATGTTATTAATTCTGAAAATATAGATTCAGATGCTTGTTCAGATTCAAAAAACTGGATAACAAAAGACGGAAGCATAGTTTTATCAAATGGAAGAGCATTAATTGGTTCAGAGGGTTCAGTTGGAGCCATTAGAGGATTACATTTTGGATATAAAACTAACGGAGAGAAGATTCTATTTAGAAAAACAGAGACAGCTATTCAGTATTTAGACGGTGATACTTGGACTGATATAATTACAGGATTAACATCGGGTTCAGAGTGTTCTTTTGCAAACTATACATCATTATCAGGGTACTTTGTATTTATATCAGGAGCAGACGGATTTTTTAAGATAAATACAGCCAATCCAACATCATATATTGACCTCTACGACGCCACTAAGAACGATAAGGGACGCATTATGATAGATAAGGGTAGATTATTGATGTGGAACTGTGAAAACGCCTCTAAGACGACTTTAAAGCTTTCCCATATTGATTCACAAGATAGTGAGGTTTACACAACAGTAACTGGAGAAGCTTTTACTTCTTTATCAGGAACATTAGCATTCAAAGCTGGTGGAGCAAAGAGAAATTGTTTTGCACCTTTATTTACTATTACAGCAACATCAGAAACATACACTGATAATAAGGACGGAACATTAACTGGTTCATTAGGAGGAACTGGAACAATAAATTATATCACTGGCGATTACACACTATCAAATGCAGGAGTTGGGACAGTTAGTTATCAATACGAAGATTCAACAGTAAAAGGACTAGCAGATTTTACTTTTAGTGCTACAAGAGTTGCTTCAGAGGGTAATAGAATAACACAAGACATCGGAGGTGATGCTATTTTAGATGTTGAGGTAAGCCAAGACGGAGTTTATTATTCATTAAAAGAACAGTCAGCATATAGTTTATCTTTATCAGCCGATGACGATACTTTTACAAACCTTGTTTATAGAAGAGATATCGGTATAAAAAGTTTTAGAGCAGCTTGTTCAACATCAAAAGGAATAGTATTTATGAACACAGCTAATCCTGATAATCCTGAATTAACAATATTACAAAGAAATGTTTACGGTGATAATATAGAACCTTATTCATTGCTTACTCATTTTGATTTTGGAAAGTATGACTACTCAGATTGTACCATTGAAACATTTGGAAAGTATATTGCAGTTATGTGTAAGAGTGAGGGTAAAGAATACAATGATACAATACTTTTATGCTCAATTGAAGATAAGACAGTAGATGTTATTGCTTATAATGCTAGATTATTAGTCAAGAACGAGGGTAGTATTTTTGTTGGTAGTCCGATAACACAATCAGTTTATCAAGTTTTTACTGGATTTGACGATGATAATTATCCTATAAGCAATTATTGGATTTCAAAAAATGAAAAATACTCAGCAAGTATTTCAGAAAACTTAAAGAAGTTTAAGAAGATAAGAGTTATGGGCTTAATTGACCCAGACCAAAAAATTGAAGTTTACGAAAGTTATGATGACGCAGGTTTTTCATTAGTAGGAACAATAGTCGGAAATGGGAGTTATGTAGATTATTCCAATCCTCAATTAGTTGGAGTAAATATGATAGGTGATGTGCAAATTGGAGGTAATGACGCTGTAAGTATTTACCCTTTCTTTTGTGAATTAAAAGTAAAAACACCAAAGTTTAGAAAAAGACAGAGAATGTTTGTTGTTACTGGAATAGGATATGTAAGCATTAGTATGATGATGGACAGAGATATACTTGTATTTGAACAAAGGATTCCAAAGAGATTTAGGAACAAACAAAATGTAAGTAAAGACGGTGAATCAACAGATTTAAATAATCCTGAATAATATATTATAATATATATAATTAATAAATAAAAAATATGAGCAGCGAATTAGGAAAAATTATAGCAGACTTTCAAACAAGTCTTGCAACAACAATAGCAGTAGGAGGAACAAGTGGAACATTAGTATCTAATACTGATGACGATGGTGTAACTTTACCAAATGGTAGGTATTTTTTCACAATAGACGGAGGTAATACTTTTAAGGAGCATATTTCGTGTACATTAACAGGGAAAGAGATGACTGATATTTGTTCAGTTTCAAGGCAAGGAGTTGAAACATCGGGTGCAGTTAAGAGTCATAGAGTTGGGGCAACAATAATTATTACTGATTTTGCACATATAAAGAAGTTGAATAATTTATTAGACGGAACAACTGATTTGGACGCAGATAATCCTTTAAAGTATGATGCTGACCCTTCAATTACTAACGATGCAGAATTAGCTACTAAAAAGTATATGGACGCAGTTGCAAACGCTGGAAGTCCAGATGCATCAACAAGTGCGAAAGGAATAGCAAAGTTATCAGTTGCACCAGCAAGTTCAACAGACCCTATTGCAGTTGGAACAAATGACCCAAGAATACCAACAGCAGACCAAAAAGCAGCATTAGCAGGAACTGGAACACCGTCAAGTTCAAATAAATATGTAACAGCTGATGACGAAAACCTTACAAATAATGTTAAAACAAGTGGAGACCAAACAGTTGGAGGAGTTAAGACATTTAGCTCTTTACCAGTTTTACCAGCAACTACTCCTACAAGTGCAAATCAGGCAGTTAGTAAAAAATATATTGATGATTTATTAGTTGAAACATCAGGAAGTGTTGTTGATGGAACAGCAACTCTTTATTATACAAAAAGAGGTAAGTTTTATTATAATTTAAGGATTTCAGATGCTACAAGACTACAGGGGAATGGTTTTCCTTTAGGATTATATCCAGACCAAGCAACTGCTGATAGAATCTGCTCTCTTTTATCTGTAACTAGAGATACTTGGGGAACTTTAATTTTTTATGTAGGTGCTCAATTTGGAGTAGGAACTGGTAAGTGGGATGGGTCAACTTGGACATCTGCAGTTTATGGGAATAATAACAATTATCAATCTGGACATATGTCTTTGTTAAAGATTAAATAATTATGACAAAAATAGCAAACATTATAGCAGATTTTGAAACACAATTAACAACAAAGATTGCAGTTGGAGAAACATCTGTTTCAATACAAAGTAATATTGATAATGACGGTATAGTTTTACCAGACGGATATTATTATTTTACTTTAGACGGTGGAAGTAATGAAAAAGAACATATTTATTGTTTGCTAACAGGAAAGAACTTAACTGAAATTGAATCAGTTTCAAGGCAAGGGGTAAGAACAGAGGGAGTAGTAAGGGAACACAGATATGGTTCATCGGTTGGAATAACAAACTTTGCTACAATTCAATACATTAATAGTGTTTTTGACGGAAGTGGTGAATTAGACGGTACAAGTCCCATTAAATATGACGCAGACCCTACTATTGACGATGATAAGATGATTGGAACTAAAAAGTACGCAGACGGATTAACAATTAGTGATTTATCAGATGCTTCAACATCAGTAAAAGGAGTTTCAAAAATAAGCGTTGCACCTGCTAGTGTGGACAATCCTATTTTATTAGGCGATAATGATAGTAGGATACCAACACAAGACGAAATAGATGCTATGGCAGGAACTAGTGGTACACCGTCAGCAAGTAATAAGTTTGTTACAGAGGATAATTCAGCACTTGATAATAATGTAGATTTAGATACTAATCAGACAATTGCAGGAGTTAAGACATTCTCAAGTATTCCAGTTTTACCCGGAAATCCTACAACGGATTATCAATTAGCAAATAAAGCTTATGCAGATTCATTATTAAAATAAAAATATGGCACAAATAATAGAATACGACCCTAATACAGGAAGAAAATTAAACGCAGGAGAGTCTGTTTTGAATAAAGAAACAGGACAGATTATGACACAAGGTAGAGTTTATGGTGAAGATACTCCAGATACTACTCTAAAGAATACACAGGATACTCCAATATCCAGTGTTTTTGGAAGTCAATCAGAAGACGACATTGCATTAGAGAAAGCAAGAGAAGCTCAGTACAGAATGATTCAGGACTCAGCAAATTATAATCCTGATGTTGATGACCCTATCATAAGAGCAAAAGCAATAAGCAGTGTGCAATCAGAAATAGACGCTTTAAATAAGGCGGCAGCAGAACAAAAAGCAGAGATTGCTAGAAGATTAGGGATACAGTCAACGGGTGAATTAGGGAATCAGAGAGCCTTACTTGCAGGTTCAGGAATGTTAGGACAAGTATCAGGTGCGGCAGAGAAATCAAACCTTATGACAGCTCAAGAAGAGAGATTACAAGGTTATCATCGTCAAGTTGATGTTGCTACACAATCAGCAATTTCAGCACTTATGGCAGAAGCTAGAAAGTCAGCTAATGAAGAGATACTAGCTAAAAAGACTGCTTATAGTGAAAGTCCTCAAGCGATTATAGATTATCTTACTACAAAGAAAGAAAGAACAGCTGAGAGAATTAGTTCAATTGTAAGTAAAGCATTATTGAATAATATTGATTTATCAGACGCTAGTTTGGTAAAAGATATAGCATTAAGTATGAATGTTAATAGTTCAGACCTATCAAATGCTTACAAGTTAGCTAAAGAAGAACAAGATGCTTTAAATGCTGAAGCAGAAAAACAAGCACAGAAAGAAGCATTAGAACAAGAAAAAATATTAGCAGAAACATTAAAATTAAAGGCAGAAGCATATAAATTGAATAATCCTGAAGATAAACTAATGTCAGTTGACGGTGGCTTATTTAATGCTACTAAAAATATATGGGTTGTTTATCCAAAAGACAAAGCAGACGAATATATTTTTGATAAAGACGGTAATATATTTAATAAGACAAAAGGAGTTTATGCAAAGACTGGAACTATGGAAGCACCAGCAGGAGTTGCAAAAGACCTTTCAGGATATGATAATACCGTAACTACAATTGACGACTTATTGAAAGATACAAATGACCACGCATTAAAACAAGCAGTTTCATCAAATCCACTTGCACATATTGAGCCTTGGGAGAATTGGGACTCAGGAAAGAAGAACTTTATAGCATCTGTTGAGCAATTGATTTCAACAAGTGCTTTAGATGCTTTAGTTGCTGCAAAGGCAAGAGGTGCAACATTTGGTGCTTTATCAGATAGAGAAATGAACTTATTAAAGGCAGCAGCATCAAAAATAGGAACTTGGACAATAACAGATAAAAATGGAAAGGTTATCGGTTATGATATAGACCCTGAAAACTTTAAAAAAGAATTAAATAAATTGAAAGCGTCCGCAGAGAAATTAAAAGAATATGCTTTACGAGAGCAAGGACTATTAGAATCTGGAAGTACATCAACAGAAGTTGATGGCAATTCGGATTACGATAATTACTTGAAAGCAATCGGAGAATAATATGGCATATATACCACTAACAAAAGAACAATATCAAAAGGCTATAAACGCTGGATATTCACCAGAGCAAATTATAGCTAATGAAAAAATAAGGAAAGAAAAATCAGTTGAAGTAGAACAAAAAGGACTTCCTAGACTAGCCTCAAATGTTGGCGGTGCTTTGAGTAATGTATTTACTGGAACAGTAGAGGGATTGCAAGAAGCATACAATAAACAAATGGCCGAGGTAAAAGAGTTACAAGAAGAATCGGTTGGAGCATCTGGACTTGATAAACTTAAAGGTATCGGAGAGTATGGATTAAGGACGGTAGGTAACACCATTGGTGCAGCCTTTTCGCCAGTTGCACCGATAGTTTCAGAGGTAGGGAAAGGAATATCAAGTTTTGGTGAAATGATAGGGGTAAATGATGATATTAGAGCAGTAGTTGATAAAATAAAAGAAACAGACGCTTATAAGGGAAGTGAGGAAAAAATAAAATCAGCACTAGTCAAATACGGTGAATGGGCCGAAAAGAATCCCGATATGGCAAAAGACACAGAAGCACTTGCAGAAATTGCTTTGCTTTTAATTGGAGGAAAGCCAGCACAGTCAGCGGTAAAAGGGACAATGAAAACAGGAAAGGAAGTCGCAAAATCAACCGTAAAAACAATTGGAGATGTTGGTGGTAGTGTTGGTGGAGCAATAAGTGCAGTAGAAAAACCTATTGCTGGAATAGGACAAAAAATAAAAGAGGAAGTTCAAAAAATTCCTAGAGTAGTTGAAAGAGTCGGTGTTGGGTTAGAAAAGAGTGCAGATAAGGCGACAAGACTAAAAACAGCAACTCCAGAAGTTAAAAAGGCCATAGAATCAGGATTGGACGATAAGATTATAAACTTTGTTACCGAAGCAGATGATGTAACAAAAGAGGCGATGAAGAAAGTTGTTAGAATAGCAGAAGAGAAGCCAGTGCTTGGAAAGACAAAACAACCTAGTGTTGTTGCTGGTGATTTAGCAGTTAAGCAATATAATTTAATTGATGCAGAAAAGAAAAGAATAGGAAAGCAATTAGGCGATAGAATTAACGCATTATCAAAGACCACTACAGTTGATATAAAAGACAGTTTAAAATCACTTGACGATATATTAAATAGTCAGGGAATACTCAAGACACTTAATAAAAAGGGTAAAATTGAGTTAGATTTTACAACAAGTAAGTTTACAAAAGCAGAAAGAGCAAAAATATCAGAACTTTATGAACTAGCAACAGAGGGTGGTTCAAAATTAACACCTGCTCAGATTAAGGCAAAAGACCAGATGTTTAGTAAGATGCAAAGGGAATCAAAAATGGAATCAATAGGAGATATCATAATAGATACTCCAGAGGGACAGAAAAACTTATTTCAAGCCTTTAGAGATGTTTATAATTCAAAGTTGGATAGCATTGACCCTACAATAAGAGAATTGAATAGAAAGTATGCAGAACTGGCTAGAATCACAGACGACATTGAAGATAGTATATTAAAGACACCAAACTTTAATATAACAAAATCAGCAGACCAATCGGAGTTTGCGAAAGTTAATTTAAGGAGGATATTCGCTGAAAATCAAAGTTCAGCAGTTTATGAGGATATAGTAAATCAAATGGACGATTGGGCTAGAGTTTTAGGATACAAAGACGCATCACCTAAAGAGATAATGGACTTTTCATTAGAAATGAGAAAACTATTTCCTGAAACAGTACCAAAGACAGGATTTACTGGAGGAATAAATGCAGGAGTTGAAAGTACAATTATTAATACTTTAGGAAAGGCCCTAACATCAGGAAAGCCAAACCTAATAGACCAACAGAAAGCATTGAAAGCATTGCTTGGAATTGATGATGTCATACTTCCAAAGTTAAACAAGCCTTTAAATACAGGTAGTAAAATTAATGTTAATTTACCAAAGGCTGGAGTAGAAGTTAAGAACACTAAGATTGATGCTAACTTACCTAAAAAAAAAGTAGATAAAGTAGAATTGCCACAAAAAAGCTCTGGTATCAACAATTTAACTGAAGAAGCAAGAAAATATAAGAGTGCGGAGGAGTTTATAAAGGAACAAGAGAAACAATATAGATACCACGAAACAGGATTAAGTAATTTAGATAGTATTAAAGATAAAGGATTAAAGCCAACAGTTGGTCAATATGGCAAAGGAGTTTATTTTGCACCAAAAACAGGTATAAATGAGGCATCTCAAACTGGTTTAATTTTAAGAGTAAACAAAAAAGATTTACAACAGTTTGGTTATCAAGAGTTTAGTGAGCAAGGTTGGACCAATATGTCAAAAGTTCCTGCTGAAATATTAGAATATTCAAAAGATGGTGGAAAAAATTGGTATGATATGAAAGATAATGCAATCAAAACAAAATCCCAACTAACAGACATCTGGAATAAAGCAAATAATTTTAGTAAGGTTGAAAATCCATTATTAAATATTCCTAAGATTAAATCTCCAGAGAGAATCAATTATTTAGAAAGATATAATATTAATAAGGCTGAATTATTACAAGATAAAGATGTTGTTATTACTAAATTCTTTAATGAAATTAAAAAGAATGAACCTAATTTTATAAAGATTACTGAAGATATAGCAAGTAATTTTGGTGGCGAATATGCTTATAGAATGAAATCTCCAGAAAGTGTTTTACTTAAAATGGATAGAAGAGGAGATAAGTTTACATTAGGTAATATTGATGATGCTTTAGGTTCAACTGTTATAACAAATGATATTGATGGAGCTTTATTAAAAGCTACAAAAGATTACAAAATTACTAATGTTGATGATTTCAGAAAAAACCCAACATTCTTAGGATATAAGGCTGTTCATTTAGATGTTGAACTTCCTAATGGACAAATTGCTGAAATTCAACTTAATACTAGGAATGGTTTAATTAGAAAAGAGGAGGGACACAAAACATATGAAAAATGGAGAAAATATATTGAAACAGCACAGGGTTCAGATTTTGATGATATATTAAAAAAAATCCCACAAGAAAATAAAGCAGAATTCATTAAAGATGTTGAATATTCTATTGGAATATTTGACGGAACAATTCCTGTTCCAGAAGAAGTAATAAAATTAGTTGAAGAGAAAATAATTAAAACAAAAAATCCATTATCATCAGTAATGAATAATAAAAAACAACCAAGTTAGGATGTCTTTTTATCTCCAATGATTTTACCTCTTTCCATTAAATCAAATAAGTCAATTTCAGTTTTTTTTACAGCTCTCCATTTACCATTCTCTAATATATGACATTCAAATTCATCATTAGTCCCTCCTAGCCATCCTAGATTTAACCAATATGTGTTTCCTTCAAATTTTATTAATCCTTTTGTGTATTTCATATTTTTATTTTTATTAACTTGTTATTTGTAAAGCCGACCACCTTTTACATATTTATTATAGAACATAACTTTGAAAAAGTAAATAGATGTCAATAATTAATCATTTGGAGAACAGTGATATTATAATAATAAAAAGAAATAATGGAATAGAAATATACCAAAAAATAACAGATAGAGAAGTTAACATAATTATTAAGGTTATATAAAAAAGATTAGGTTCGCCTAGTAATAAAAATATTAATAAGAGTACGAACAATGTAAGAATGAATGCCATATTTTTAAAAGTTTAAAATTATAATATTATTATATATCAAATCTTTCAAAAGCAAAGTAAAAAATGGCACTTGATAATTAAAATCATAACAGTTATAATATAAGTAAAGAAAACTATGCCAGAAGAAATAAACACAAACGACATAAATAGCAACGAAATAAATGAGCAAATCTTGTTAAATCAAGATGAAAAGATTACTGAAACTAATCAGCTTTTAGGTGCTACAATGCAACAGAATGAGGAAAGAAAGCAATTAAGTGAGGCAGGACTAATGGTACAAGAAGCCATAAAAGAAAAAATGAATGGTAAGCCATCAATTTATGTATCTACAATTATAGATGCTTTTTTAGAATCTCTAGGAGAAAAATTAAAAGGTAAAGACGGACAGAAAGGTGATAAAGGTGATATGCCTAAAAAAGGTGTTGATTATTTTACACCTGAAGAGATAAACGATATCCAAGAATATGTACAATCTCAAATTAGAGTCCCTGAGGACGGATACACTCCAATAAAAGGAATTGATTATTTTACTCCTGACGAAATTAGCAGTATCGTTTCTCAAGTAAGAAACTTAATACCAACACCAAAAGACGGTAGGGACGGAAGAGACCCTACTATTGATTATGATATAATAGTTAAGAGAGTTCTAAAAGAAGTCAAAATCCCTGAAGTAAAAAACATCACAGCGTCGGATATATTAAAAAAGATAAAAGGAAAGATTGATTATAACGACATAAAAAATACTCCTACAATATTTAAACAAGGAGGTTCTAAAGGTGGAATGGCAGGACAAGGTTACTTTAAAGATTTAGCAGATGTTAATTTTTCAGATGCAGTAAACGACCAAACCTATGCTTTAAAGAGAGTAAATAATGTTTGGACAGTTACTAAAACAGACACTGAAACATCTTGGGGTGAAATACTTGGAACATTAACAGACCAAGTAGATTTAAAAAATGCTTTAAACGGAAAGGTTGGAACTACTGGCAACGAAACTATTGCTGGAATAAAAACTTTTTCAAGTATTCCAGTTCTACCAGCAACAAATCCAACAACAGATAATCAAGCGACAAGAAAAGGATATGTTGATTCATTAGTATCAGGAGCAATAGTATTACAAGGAGATTGGAATGCATCAACAAATACTCCAGATATATCAGGAACTACAAAGACTGGTTCGGCTTGGAGAGTAAGTGTTGCAGGAACAACAGATATTGGAGGAATCACAGATTGGGAAGTTGGAGATTTAGCAGTTAAGACAGCTAATGGTTGGATTAAAATTGATAACGAAGATATAAAGGCAGTTTGGGGTGGAATAACTGGAACATTATCTAATCAAACAGACTTACAAAATGCATTAAATCTTAAAGCACCATTGGATAGTCCATTATTTACTACATTAGTATCATTAGCAAATAATGTATGGGTAAGATTTGTAGATTACGCAGGAACGGGTTATATTAATATATTTAAGGGAACTATTGACGATGAAGTAGATGTCGCTTCTCAATTAAATGTAGGCACAATAGAAGCAGATTCAGATGCAGGAGCTGTTGCTTTATTTGATATGCCAGTTTCTGATGCTTCTGATGATGGAGCAGAAATGAGCGTTGCGATTAGAATAGATGCAAACGATATTTTGAAAGTAGGAGCTAAATCTGATGGTGCTGGTGGAGTTGATGGATTATTTATTCAGAATTACGGAGCTAACATTCAAAACATTACAGTAATAAATGGTTCAACTTATACAGTCCTTGAAAGTGATAATATTATTCATTCAACTTATTCAGCAACCGGAGCTCAAACAATAACAATCCCAACAGCTCAATTAGTTTCAGGCAGGATAATAGTCATTAAGGATGCAGGCGGAAACGCAAGTGTAAATAATATCACAATTGCAACGGAAGGAACAGAAAAAATTGATGGAAGTGATACAGCAGTAATTAACAGTAATTATGGCGTTATTACTTTATATAGCAATGGCAGTAATTGGTTCAAAATCTAAACATAATTTCAAAAGAAATAAAATATAAATAAAAATGATTAAAATATTGATAGATATAAGTTCTAAGAAATAGATTAAAATAATAATAGAAAATAATATGGGAAAAATTAACATCGGAAACTACTTCATAGACCCTCGTGATGGAACTCGTTATAAAACAGTTAAAATAGGAAACCAGATTTGGATGGCTGAGAACTTAAAATACTTGCCTTCTGTTTCTCCGTCAAATGTCGGTTCTGGGACAGACCCTTACTACTATGTTTATGGTTATCAAGGAACAGATGTCTCTGCCGCTAAAGCAACCAGTAACTACACTACCTATGGAGTTCTCTACAACTGGGAAGCGGCAAAAGCATCCTGTCCTAAAGGCTGGCACTTGCCAACCGACGGAGAACAACACATCCTAGACAACTATCTTACAA
>ENA-UOXR01001142-UOXR01001142.1-bioreactor-metagenome-genome-assembly--contig:-NODE-1142-length-28733-cov-5.291094_pt1 | contig 28733 bp, 25 predicted proteins | sample MGYA00238164_ERZ764825 | MGnify/ENA primary metagenome ERZ764825 (study PRJEB28920, sample SAMN05720171) | bioreactor metagenome | isolation source: Anaerobic biogas reactor | place: USA:Washington... | reverse complement strand
GCCATAGGGCCCCAGATACGGCAGTGCCATCAGGCCGCTGGCTGAGCCCAGGTTGACGATGCGGCCCCGACCGGATCTGAGCAGAGGTAACAGCGCCTGGGTGACCCTGACAACGCCCAGTACGTTTACCGCAAACTGCTCCTGCCAAGCCTCCAGGGGAAGCGCCTCCCAAGGTCCTGCCACGGCGATGCCAGCATTGTTCACCAGGCCAGACAGGCCAGCCTCACCCACGCGTTGGTGCAACGCTTGGGCCATCGCCTCCACTGAGGCGGCATCGGCCACGTCGCACCGCAGCGGCACCACGCCGCCGTTCGTCGCCTCGGAGAGCTGCGCGGCATCACCATCGCTTCGCACCGTGCCATAGACCGTCAAGCCCATTCGTGCCAGCATGACCGCTGTCGCGCGGCCGATGCCACGCGAGGCGCCCGTCACCACCACTGCGCCGCCTCTCTGGCTGTACCCCATGTTACACCTCACTCCTGCCGCAGCTCCCGCGCATGATGATACGGCGGGATCAACCAGAGCGCCAGCGGAGAACCCTTGACACGGCCCGCACTGACGGTAGACTCCGCTTGGCTCAACCATCCAGCACCGATCAATAGGAGGAGCGCATGCGGATCGCCCTGGCTGGGTTCACCCACGAGGCCAACTGCTTTTGCCCCGTGCCCGCCACCCAAGAGAGCTTTGCCGCCCGCAACTATGCGGTCGGCCCAGAGCTGATTGCCCAAGCGCAAGGCACCCGCACCGAACCCGCTGGCGCCCTGGATGTGCTTGCCGCCGAGCACGACGTTGAGGTGATTCCACTGCTGCTGGCGCGCGCTGGCTCCAGCGGCCCCATCACGGCCGAGACCTACCAGCGCATCCGCGACGATCTCCTAGGGCGGTTGCGGGCAACGCTTCCCGTTGACGGCGTCCTGCTGGTGCTACACGGCGCCATGATGGCCGAAGGCGCTGACGATGCCAGCGGCGAGCTGCTGGACCACGTCCGCGAGGCCGTAGGCGCGTCGGTCCCGATCGTCGGCACGCTGGATCTACACGCCAACGTAACCCCTCGCATGGCGCGCGCAGCCACGGCTCTGGTAGGCTACCATACGGCCCCACACGTGGACATGTACGAGGCCGGCGAGACGGCCGCCCGAATCCTGCTGGGCGCGGTGCGAGGTGACCTGCGACCCACCGCTGCCCTGGTGCGGCTGCCCCTCCTCGTGCCCGCCGAGAACGCCCGCCACACCGACGGCCCCCTCTCCGAGGTGATCAACCGCGCCCTGGCCTGGGAACGCGAGGGACGGATCAAGCACGGCGGGGTGTTCGCCGTGCAGCCCTGGCTGGATGCCCCCGACGTGGGATGCAGCGTGTACGTCGTCACCGACGCCACGCCTGAGGACGCCGTCGGCTACGCCCAAGAGCTAGCCAGCATGTTCTGGGAGCGGCGGCAGGCCTTTGTCCCTGACCTGTGTTCCCCAGACGAGGCCGTTCGGCTGGCGCTCGCAGGCACCCCTCGTCGGGTGATCCTGTGTGACTCGGCCGACGCGCCGTCATCGGGCTCCACCGGCGACAACACCGCCATCCTCAAGGCCGTGCTCGACGCCCAGCCCCGAGAGCCGGTACTGCTCAACATCGTCGATGCCGAGGCGGCTCACGCTGCGGCCCGCGCCGGCGTAGGGGCCCAGATCCGGCTGAGCCTTGGCGGCAAACTAGCCCCCGAGTACGCCCAACCCGTGACGGTGGACGCGTACGTCAAGACTATCTCCGATGGCGAGTTTGTGTTCAAGGGGCCTGGCATGCGCGGCGTCGTACATCGCATGGGCTTGGCCACAGTCCTGAGCATCGGCTCCATTCGGTTGGTTGTGATGAGCCGTGGGATCACCCAATGGGATCCCGAGCTCTATCGCTCGCTCGGCCTGGAGCCCGGCGACGCACGCATCACCCAGGTCAAGTCGCCGGCTGCGTTTCGCGCGGCCTATGGCGGGCTGTACGACGAGATCATCATCGTCGATGCGCCCGGCGCCGCCTCGCCCAACCTGACCGCCCTACCCTGGCGACGGCTGCGGCGCCCGATCTACCCCTTGGATCCCGACCTAGTCTTTGATGTGGCCGCGTCCACCTGGCAGAAAGGACCAGACCGATGAGCAGCCGCCCCGACCTTCCCGCCAGCCGCCAGCTCTGGGAGCGGGCCGCCCGCTCGATGCCCGGTGGCGTGACCGCTTCGGCCCGCTACAACCGTGCCCTGGGCCACGCACTCTACGTGACCCATGGCGAGGGCGCCTACCTTTACGATGTGGACGGCCACCGCTATCTGGACTATTGCATGTCGCACGGCGCCAGCCTGCTGGGCCACGGACACCCGGCCGTCATCGAGGCCGTCCAGCGCGCCCTGGACCTCGGCATCCTCTGCTCTTGCGAGACCGAGCATCAGGTAGCGCTGGCCGAGCGGCTCAAGGAGCTATTCCCGGGCTCCGACCTGGTCCGCTACACCTGCACCGGTACGGAGGATACCTGGCACGCCCTGCGGGTGGCCCGCGCCTACACGGGGCGCTTGGGTGTCGTCAAGTTCGAAGGGCACTATCACGGCGTCAACGACACCGCCGGCTATAGCCACTGGCCCGAACTCGCCAAGGCCGGCCCGGCCGACCGGCCCCGGGCGGTGCCCGATTCGGCCGGCATACCCCCTCACAACGACGAGCTCATCACCATCCTGCCGTTCAACGATGTGGAGGCACTAGAGCGCACCATCGAAGCCAGTGGCCACGAGATCGCCGCCATCATCATGGAACCGGTCAACTATGACTCTTGCGGACTGGTGGCCACCGACGCCTTCTTGGAGGCGACGCGGCGGCTTACCCAAGAGCGCGGCATCGTGCTGATCTTTGACGAGATCCTCTCGGGCTTTCGCTGTGGTCCCGGCTCGGCGGTGGCCGGCCGCGGCATCCAGCCCGACATGACCTGCCTCGGCAAAGCCATCGGCGGCGGCATGCCGCTCTCTGTCTTTATGGGGCGGCGCGACATCATGGAGACCTGCACCCCCGTGGGGCCGGCGCTGCACTCGGGCACCTATAACGCCCATCTGACGCTGATTCTGGCCGCACAAGCGTTCCTGGACGTCGTCACGGCCGATGGGTTCTATGACCACCTGCGCGCACTTGAGGACCGCCTGTACGCCGGAATCCGCGAGATCATGGCTCGCCGTGGCATCGCCTGCTGGGTCCAGGGAGTGGGAGCGCGATTCGGTCTGCTCTTCGGCCTGGAGGCCGAGCCCACGAACTACCGTCAGGTGGCGCAGCAGGATCTCGCCATGGCCGACAAGTTCAGCCTGGCCTGCCTGGATCGCGGCGTCTTTATGGCGCCGCGATCGCCGCACCACGGCTTCTCATCCGCCCACACGCTAGAGGATGTCGACCGCACACTCGACCTCATGGATCAGGCCCTTGACTCGCTCTAGCAGCGGACGATCACAGGAGTGACCTCGCTAGGCGCACCAAGAGAACCCTTCACTGTTGCGCCAGGCCGATCCGTCACGATATAATCGCGGCATAGCCAAGATGACACACCCTGGAGGACAGCCATGACCCTCACCATCCGTCCCATCGGCGACGCGGCGCCCATCCAGTTCGCCGCTGCAGAGCTGCGCCAGTACCTGGAGCGCATCTGCCCCGACGCGTCGTGCGCGGTCGAGCCGGCCGAGCGGTATGTCGCCGGCGACGAGGCCGCCCTCTGGCTGGGGACGTTCGACGTGCTCGCCGCTGGCGGCGCCCAAGGCCCCTGGCCCGAGGTCGCCGACCCTGCCATGGACGACGCCCTAGCGATCGAGGTCCAGGCGGGCATAGGGTTCATCGGCGGCGCCAACCCACGCAGCGTGCTGCTGGGCGTCTACCGCCTGCTGACGGAATGCGGCTGCCGCTGGATCCGGCCAGGCGCTGATGGCGAGGTGCTCCCTCGTCGCGAACTGGGCGACATCACGGCCGGCGTGCGGGAGGCGGCCTCCTATCGGCATCGCGGCATCTGCATCGAGGGCGCCGTCAGCTATGAGAACGTGGCTGATATGATCGACTGGGCGCCCAAGGTGGGCATGAACGCCTACTTTTTCCAGTTCCGCGAGTCGTACACCTTTTTCGAGCGGTGGTACACCCATCGCGGCAACCCTACTCTGGAAGCGGAGCCGTTCCCAGTTGAGCGCGCTCGCGAGTTTATCCGCCGAGCCGAAGACGAGATCGCTCAGCGTGGGCTGCTCTACCACGCTGTCGGGCACGGGTGGACCTGCGAGCCGCTGGGAGTCCCGGGGCTGAGTTGGGACGCCCGCAGCTATGACCTCTCCGATGAGACCCGCCAGCTCCTGGCCGAGGTCGCCGGCGTCCGCGATATCTGGCAGGGCATTCCGCTCAACACCAACCTGTGCTATGGCAACCCAGAGGTCAGGCGGCTGATCATCGAGGATATTGCCGGCTACCTGGAGCAGCACCCGGGCGTCGACCTGCTGCATTTCTGGCTGGCCGATGGCTCAAACAACCAGTGTGAGTGCCCCTTGTGCCGTGACACCCGGCCCTCGGACTTTTATGTGATGATGCTGAACGAGCTGGACTGCCTGCTGGCCGAGCGCGGCATTGGCAGCAAGGTCGTGTTCTTGGTATATGTCGACTTGCTCTGGCCGCCGGAGCGTGAGCGCATCGCCAATCCAGATCGGTTTGTGCTCATGTTTGCGCCCATCACCCGCTCGTACACCGAGCCCTTTGCTGCCGAAGACGTGCCCGAAGAGCTCCCGCCCTACCATCGGAACCAGCTCGTCTTTCCCAAGGATGTGGGCGCCAACGTGGCCTTTTTGCGAGGCTGGCAGCAGCAGTTCGAGGGCGACTCGTTCGACTTTGACTATCACTACATGTGGGACCATTTCCTTGACCCAGGCTACCACGGCATGACGCGTACGCTCTGGGCTGATATGCGCAACCTGAAAGAGATCGGCCTCGACGGACTGATCAGCTGTCAGGTCCAGCGCGCCTTCTTTCCCAGCGGCTTGGGCATGACGGTGATGGCCCGCACCCTGTGGGACGACAGCCTGGCCCTGGAAGAGATCACCCGCGACTATTACGCCAGTGCGTTCGGCGAAGACGCCGACCAAGCAGGCTCCTATCTGGCCTCGCTCTCTCGCTTGTTCGATCCACCGTACCTGCGTGGCGAGCGGCCCGACGCCGATGCAGAGGCAGCCGAACGCCTGGATCAGGTTCCCGCCCTGATCGACACGTTCCAGCCACTGATCGAGGCGAACCACAATCACCCAGACCCCGCCGTTCGAGCGTCGTGGCGCTACTTGGCCTACCACGCCGATTACTGCCGTCTGTTGGCACGCAGCTTGGCCAGCCGCGCCCGCGGCAACCGCGAGGCTGCCGAGGCACAGTGGGGCGAGTTCGTGGCCTATGTGCAGCAGATCGAACCCGCCGTGCAATCGGTGCTGGACGTCTTCGAGTGTGTCCAGACGTTGGGCGGACGACTGTTTGGCATTCGCGGCTAGGAGAAAGAAATGCTACAAGGTCCATTACTGCATCCAGAGATCCTATCGGCCCTGGGATCGGCAGGCCATGGCTCGCGCGTGCTCATCGCCGACGGCAACTATCCCTTTGGCACCGGCTCGCACCCGGCGGCCAGGCGCGTGTTCCTGAACCTGACCCGTGGCTTTGCCCCGGTAGACGAGGTGCTGGCCGTGCTGGCCCAGGCCATTCCCATCGAGGCAGCTCACGTCATGCAGCCGTCCGATGGGCCTGAGCCACCGATCTTTGAGAGCTTTCGTCGCGTGCTCCCGCCAGAGCTCTCGCTGCAACCGCTGGAGCGGTTCGCCTTTTACGACGCGGCTCGGGGGGGAGACCTGGCCTTGGTCATCGCCACCGGCGAGCAGCGCATCTATGCCAACATCCTGCTGACCATCGGCGTGGTGCCGCCCGAGGCATAGCGGGAGGCTGGCTCCGAGAAACATCGTCCAGAGGAGGTATCTGCCATGGCGGATGTCTTGCGTCAAGTTCTGCCTTCAGAACACGAGCAGCTCTTGCATCTGCTGGAACGCGGCTTTGGCCACGAGGTGGGCTTTTTCCAGCGAGAGATGCCCCACTGGTACGCCGATCCCGAGATCTGTTGCGCCAACTCGTATGTGCTCGAGACGGGTGCCGGCATCGTCGCGCACGCCGGGCTCCATCCCATCGAGATGACGGCAACCGGTCTTTCCTGCAAGGTTGGCGGCGTTGGCTGCGTGGTCACCGCGCCTGAGGAGCGGGGCAAGGGCCACATGTCGCGCCTGCTCCAGCACGTGATCACCACCATGCGCCAAGGGGGCTATGCCCTTTCCTGGCTGGCGGGCGATCGGCAACGCTACAACAGCTACGGATGGGAGGCCGCGGGCCTCGTCTATGACCTGCTCATCACGGTGCGCTCGCTCGAGTGGGCGGCCGTGGCGCCGCTGCCCATGGAGGAGCGTTCGCCCGAGCGTGCCTTGGCCACCATCGAGGCCCTTTACCGCAAATCCTGTTGCTGGGCCGCTCGGCCTCGGTTGGCAGAACAGATCGCCAGACAGAATCTGCGTATCTGGACCACCGAGGACGGCTATGCCATCACCCGGGGCGCGCCGGGCAAGCGCCAGCAGATCGTAGAGCTGGTCTCGGCGTCGCGGCGGGAGCCGCGCATGATCCGGACCATCCTGGAGGCCACCGGAGCGTCCGAAGCTACCTGGGAGCTGCCGGCCTGCGATGGTGAGCGCCTGCCCCGCTTGATGCCCTATGCCGCCCAGTGGCACGCCGGGCCCAACGGCATGTTCCGAATCGTCGATCTCGCGCTGTTGCTAGAGGCGGCCGTGCCGCACCTCCGCCGCTGGGCCAATGCCCTGGACGGCTATAGCCTCTGCCTAGCCATCCAGGAGCATGACCGCACCATGTCCGCCACCATCGCCTTTGGGGGTGGCGAGGTGCAAATCACACGCGGCCGCTGCGCCGATGAGGTGATCGAGATGGATATCCTGGAAGCCACCCGGCTCTTGCTGGGCGGACCTCCCACCGGCCGAGAGGCCAAGCTATCGCCATGCCTGCTCGCCGCCCTGCCGCTGCCGACGCATATCTTGCCGCTGGACGCCGTCTAGCCGCCCATAAGGAGCGCCATGACCCGCATCATTGACACGCACAACCACCCTGACTGGCATGGCCATGATCTCGACGCCATGCTCGCCAACATGGACGCGCACGGTATCGCCAAGACCTGGCTGCTGACTTGGGAGGCGCCGGCCGACGAATGCGATCCATCCTATACGGCATCGACCCCTGCCTGGACCGAGGCAGGGCCGCTGCCGTTTGCCAGCGCGTTGAGCTATGTGCAGCGCGCGCCGGACCGCTTTGTGCTGGGCTATGCGCCGGATCCACGCCGCCCCGACGCCCTGGATCGCCTGCGAGGTGCCGTCGAGGTGTTCGGCGTCCGTGTCTACGGCGAGCTCAAACTGCGCATGATGTATGACAACCCGGACGCCATCGAGATCTATCGCTTCTGTGGCGAACATGGCCTCCCCGTCGTCGTCCATCTGGACTATGCCTACGATCGCGGCTCGCGCTACCCGCGACCCAACTACTGGTACGGGGGAGGCATCGCTGCCTTTGAACGCGCCTTGGCAGCTTGCCCGGAGACCGTGTTCCTAGGACACGGCCCCGGCTTCTGGGCACACATTTCGGATGACGAACTCTACCTCACGGAATCCTATCCCAAGGGACCCGTCGTGCCCGAGGGCATCTTGGTGCGCATGATGGCCACCCATCCCAACCTCTGGTGTGACCTCTCTGCCGGCTCTGCCCTCAACGCCCTATCGCGTGATCTCGAGTACACGCGTGGCTTTTTGACTCGGTTCGCCGATCGGATCACCTTTGCCCGTGACTGCTTTGACGGGCGCATGGCCGCGCACCTGAACTCGCTAGAGCTGCCCGATGACGTGCGTGAGGCCATCTTTCATGGCAACGCCGAGCGCCTGGTGTCGGACTTGAGCTAGGGTTCGAGCGAAACGGAGGCGATCCATGTCGCCACAAGGCGCCCCCTACATGCAGGATCCCGCCGGCCCCATCCAGAGGTTGGAATGGGCCATGTTCACCATCCGCGGCCAGCGTCACGGATGGGATGATGAGGCCGATCAAGTCGTCGGCGTTGGCAAGGACATTCGCATTCGCGGGGACACGGTCAGCGCCTGGAAGGAGCGTCACGGCCATCGGCTGGATATCAAGATGGTTACCGGCGTGTGGGATCCAGCGCCGCACACGCTGATCGTGGGCGTCGGCGTCTACAGCCGCCTCAAGGTGCCCAAGCGCGTCGCCAGAGCCATCCAGGAGCGCGGTGTGGCCCGGCTGATCGTCGAGCCGACGCCGCAAGCCTGCCAGACGTATAACGCCTTGGTTCGCGAGGGCCATGACGTGGCGCTGCTGGCCCACGGAACGTGCTAGGCCAGAGCCCGTCTTGTGAGTAGACACAGAGAGGCGCCCCTCGAGGGGCGCCTCTCGTGTGCTCTGGTTTCGGCGTTACTCGCAACCGGGCGCCACGGACACGCTGCGACCCAGCTCGGCCGACTCTTTGGCGGCCTGGATCACCGCGATGACCCGCCGGGCACTCTCGCCGGTAACCTGCAGCGCCTCGCCGAACAAGAGGTGATCGGCGATGTTGCGATAGTAGGGGGCCACGCCATAGCCGGGCAGAGTTACCTCCACCGTGCCCTCGTGGCGAACACCGTTGCTCATGCTGATCACCTTCAGCGGGCCGTTCCACGCGGCCTCGATGGCGCCCTTTGTTCCCAGAATACGCCACTTGGGTCGGAGGCTCGCCGCAATGGAGGACGTGACAAAGCTAGCGGTGACGCCATTCTCCCACCGGATATAGATCTCGCCATGATCGGCGTTATCCACCGCGTGCCACACCCGCTTTTGCAGGTCGCCCATCACCTGGGCCACAGGCGAGGGGACCAGGTTGAGGAGCCAATCCACGAAATGCGCACCCCAATCATACAGCACGCCGCCGCTGATCGCCTTGTTCGAGCGCCACCAGAAGCCAGGATGGCTGTACCCGCCGATGCCAGCCTCGATGTGGAACACATCACCGATGAGGCCCCGGGCAATGATCTCCCGAATGGTGAGATAGTCGCCGTCCCAGCGGCGGTTGTGGAACACGCTAAGCATCAACCCACGCTCGCGCGCCGCCCCCACCAGGCTGTTGGCCTCGTCCACCGTGATGCACATGGGCTTTTCGAGGATCACATGCTTACCGGCTTCCAGGCAACGCAGTGCAAAGGTAGCGTGGAGGTTATGGGGCAGGATCACCACCACCAAGTCCAGCCCCTCGTGGGCCAGCAGGTCGTCCACCTCGGTATAGTACCCCTCGAGATGGGGTAGCTCTTCCTTGGCGACCTCTACCCGGGCGGGATCCCGGTCGCACATGGCCACCGTACGCATGCCGGGCTGCTCGTCGATCCAGCCGGCATGTCCCCGCCCCATGTTGAACGCGCCGCCATAGCCGAGGATACCGCAGCGGACCTCGGTCGCCACCTCGGGCTCGGCGCAGGACCAAGCGATCGAGCGGAGAAGCAGCTTCTGGAAGGCCGGGTGACGCCACGTCTCGTGGGTGTGCCCGAGCGCCAGGTAGCTCACCCGCCCCTCGCCATAGGGATGGACGAACAGCAGAGGGGCTGGGCGCCCTAGGTAGGTGGTCGTCGCCAGCATCTCCTCGCGGGCCTCGTCGACGCCTCGCAGCAGGTAGAGCTCGTCCTCGACCTCAAACTCGGGCACGCGCGTCGTGATATAGTGCGGTACCTTGCTGATCTGGACCGGCACCTTGATCTGTGGCGGATGAGTCTCGAACTCGCAGCCCAAGAGATCCAGATACGCCTGGCTGTTGCGGAACGAGTCGGCGGCCGAGTGGATCCCCACCAACCCGCCGCCGTTGCGCACAAAGCTCAGCAAGCCCTGCTCGCGTGCCGGCGTCAGACCGTCACGATAGCCGGTGGTATAGATCACCACCACGTCCCAGGCACCTTCGGGCAGCTTGGCGAGCGCGTCCAGATCCTCGGTTACCTCCAGCTCGTACCGCCCGTCCTCCGCCAGCATGCCAGCAAGGATCTTGGCTCCATAGTCCGAGCAGTGGAAAGACGCTCCTCCGTGCAAATACAGGACCTTTTTCATGAGTTCCCCCGTGTTCTAGTAGGATTCACAGCCACCAAAGTATAGGGGCGGGCCAGCCACTGCGCAACGCCTTGCGCGCCATCGCCATCGCGGGCAAGATGGGGGCCATGTCCCAGCCGTTCATCAGGAGAACACGCATGTTTCCAGACCGCGCTAGCTTCTTGCGGAACGCCTCGCTCCAGGGCCACACCCACATACCGGCGATGATAGCGATCTCGGCAGCCTCCTGGCTAGAGGATCCCGAGGGCTTTACAACGGTCTGCGCCCGCTACCCGGCGCTGTTTCCGCCAGGGGCCAGCCACCCCCCAGATCCCGCGACGCTGCGAGCTGCCGGCGAGGAGCGAGTAGACGAGTGGGGTTGCGTCTGGCGGTACGACATCCCCGGCCTGGATGGCATCGTCATCCACGAGCCGCTGAGCGACTGGGAGCAGATGGCGACGTGGCAGCCTCCCCAACCCACGCTACCGGATCAGGCCGCGCTGAAACTCCTGGGGGCAGGTGCAGCAGAGGACCGGGTGTCGCTTGGCTCGGTGGGAGAGCACGGCTTTTTCCTGATGCGGCTCTACTATCTCCGGGGTTTTGAGAACCTGATGGTAGATATCGCCATGCAGGATCGCCGCCTGGACGAGCTGGCCAGCATCGTCGCCGCCTACCACGAGCCGATCGCGCAGGCGTACATTGGCGCCAACGTGGACGTGCTCGCCTTTGCCGACGACCTGGGCACCCAAAAGGCCAGCATGCTCAGCCCGGCCCAGTTCCGCCGTTGGCTACTGCCCACATACCAGCGGCTGTTCCAGCCCGCCCGTCGCGCCGGCATCCACGTCTACCTGCATTCCGATGGCTATCTGATGGACATCGCGGACCCGCTCCTAGAGTCCGGGGTGAGCATCGTGAACCCGCAGGACCTGGTCAATGGCATCCAGCCCATCGCCGAGGTGTTCAAAGGGCGCGCCTGTATCCTGCTCGACGTGGATCGCCAGACGGTGCTGCCATACGGTTCGCCGCAGGACGTGCGCGAGCTGATTCGACAGGAGGTGCTTACCCTGGGGGCCCCGTATGGCGGGCTGGCGTTCGTGGCTGGTATCTATCCGCCAACGCCAACCGCCAACGTGGAGGCCCTGTGCCAGGCCCTGATGGAGCTCCGCACCTACTGGGTGGGGCGATCCTGACAGTAGCCCGACCCGCCGCGCTCTTTACCAGCGAGCGCGAGCCGACTAACATAGGATCAAGGCTAGAGTCGATACGGAGGAATGAGCATGAGCAAGAAATACCGCCTCGGCATCATCGGGTTCGCCCACATGCACGTGAACCATGTCGCCAGTGTGTTTGCCGCGCACGAGCAGTCCAGCTTTGTTGCCTGCGCCGACACCGTCCCCTTGACGCCAGAACTCAAGATGGACACGTACACTCGCGGCTGGAACCTGCAGCATTGCGTGGAGACCCTTGGCATCCCCAACGTCTATGAAGACTATCAGGAGATGCTGCGCCAAGAGGAGTTGGACCTGGTTATCGTGTGCGCCGAGAACGCGCAGCATGTGGGGGTGGCCCAAACTTGCGCCGCTGCCGGCGTCCACGTGGTCGTGGAAAAGCCGATAGCGGCCTCACTCTCGGACGCGCTGGCCATGGCCAGGGCCGCCCGTGCGGCTGGCACAGCCCTCGTGACCAACTGGCCCACCACCTGGTGGCCATCGGCGCGCAAGGCCCAGGCGCTGGCCGCCGAGGGCGCCGTCGGTCGCTTGCTAGAAATTACCTGGCGCGGCGGCCACACTGGCCCCCTCGGCCCCGGCAGCGGCCATGAGGGAGTAGAGGACCCGGCTGCGCGGCTCAGCGGGCCAGTTCGCGGCGCCACCTGGTGGCACCAATCCGCCGCTGGCGGGGGCGCCATGCTGGATTACTGCTGCTACGGATGCTGCATGTCTCGCTGGTTCCTCGGAGAGCAGGCCGTGGCCGCCTTGGGCGTCAAGGCGAACCTGGCCAGCCACTGGGGCGACGCCGAGGACAATGCCCTGATGGTAGCTCGTTACCCCAGCGCCCTGGGCGTCTATGAGGGTTCATGGAGCACGCTCGATCACGGTGGCCGCAAGGGGATCCTGGTTTTTGGCACCACCGGCACCATGATCCCAGAGGAACAAGGCGACGCGCCTCTTGTGCGTATCGAGCGCGGCGGCGACCGCACCGAGCGCATCGCGGCGGATCCCCTCCCCGAGGGGCGGCACACCCTCGCCCATGAGGTCTACGGCCACCTCGAGGGCCGGCATGAGCTGCACCCCACCCTGGACATCGGATTCAACCTGGACGTCATGGCCGTCTTGGATGCCGGCGTACGGTCGGCACACAGCGGACAACTCGAGGCAGTCGAGAACGCCGTCTGGTGCATCGGCTAGCCCGACGCGCGAGTAGGAGGGAACGGATGTTACGCGATCTGATCGTCAAGAACCGCAGCTATCGTCGCTTTGATCAAGGGCAGGCCATTTCGGAAGAGACGCTTCGCGAGCTGGTCGATCTGGCGCGGCTATCGGCGTCGGCATCGAATATGCAGCCGCTCAAGTTCATCCTGGCTTGCACGCCCGAGGCCAACGCCCGGGTCTTTCCCTACCTGGCCTGGGCAGGCTATCTCAAGGACTGGGGCGGGCCGGCAGAGAATGAGCGGCCGTCCGCCTATATCATCATCCTCGGCGACAAGCAGATCCGCGCCAACGCCGGCGTCGACCACGGCATTGCCGCCCAGTCGATCCTCCTCGGCGCCACCGAAAAGGGCCTGGGCGGCTGCATGATCGGCGCCATCCAGCGCAATGGATTGGCCGAGGAGCTCGCCTTGTCCGAGCAGTTCGAGATCCTGCTAGTGTTGGCCCTGGGCGTGCCTGCTGAGGAGGTGCTGCTGGAGGAGATCGGTCCCGACGGCAACACCCGCTACTACCGAGACAACCAGGATCGGCACCATGTGCCCAAGCGCCCTCTGGATGAGCTGATCGTCGAGGTCATCTAGGCCAGAGCAAAAAAGCGCACCCGCGCTTGACCGTGCGATCGTTGGGTGCTACCATCTCGGCGAGCATGGCACAGTGCGACCTAGCTGTTTGGCCACCTCCTGTGCTGTGTTTCGGAGCTCCCCCAAGACAAGGAGGTACGAAATGCTACGCAGAGTCCGTACGGTTTGGGTCCTGCTGGTTGTGGTCGCACTGCTTCTTGCGGGTTGCGGAGCGGCCCAACGCGCCGTCGAAAAGGCCGTGGGAGAAGCCGTCGAAGGTGCTGTCAGCCAGGTGGCCGAGAGCGTCACCAGCGCCGAGGCTGAACCCACGCCCGCCAAGGGCGCCAAGGGGGCCAGCTCGACGCAGCCCACGCCGGCTCCCACCGAGGACGAGGAGCCTACAGCTGAGCCAGAGTCCGATGACGACGATCTCGACGTCAGCCAGGTAAGCGCGCTAGACCTTCTCGACAGCTACCGTATGGTGCAACGCATCACGTGGACCAGCGAGGATGAGAGCGGCACCGACCAGGGCACCATGGAGTGGCAGGTTTCCTACGTCCGCGAGCCCGCCGCGGTGCACTGGCTCATGAGCGGCGCCGAGGGGCCCGATTCCGAAGAGACCTACATGGAGATGATCCAGGTCGCGGGCGAAACCTATGCCAACTTTGGTGATGAGTGGATGGCTATGACGACCGAGGATCCGGTTGAGAATCCGTGGTCCCAAGCGGCCAGCGGCTATATCACCGACGACGCCAAGCGCGTCGGCCGGGACACGGTGAACGGGTACGAGTGCATCCACTATCGTACCGAGGAGGCCGACAGCTTCGCTGGTGTGGGCCATATCGGCCAGGGCGAGTACTGGCTTTCCACCGAGTATGACATCATCGTCCGCGGCATCGCGAGCTGGTCGCTCGACTCGGACGAGGAGAGCGGCGAGTGGGAGGTCGAGTGGAACGTCACCGAGATCAACGAGCCGATCAGCATCACCGCGCCCGAGGGCGTGTCCAGGCCCGGCCTTCCCGAGGATGTGCCCCTCATGCCTGGCGCGGCTAACGTCAGCTCCTTTGCGGGCATCAGCTCGTTCGAGATCGACGCGACCGCGGCCGAGGTTAGCGAGTTCTACATGGGGGCTCTCGAAGACAATGGCTGGACCTACGAATCCAGCATGATCGAGACCATGCACACGTTCAGCAAAGAGGGCCGCAGCCTGACGCTCATGGTCGACGATGAGAGCACGCCTACCACCGTCACCATCATGCTTGGCGAGGAATAGCCCCTTCGATTCGAGTCAGGCAGACACAGCCGCGGAGCCAGAGATTATCTCAGGCTCCGCGTTTTTTCGTTCGCGACCCTTGCCTACAAGAGTTCCTCAGCCGGCACCGCCCGGTAAGGACGTCTGGGCAGGCAGCCCAGCCGGAGCGCCCCCGTGGGGCAATAGGAGAGGCAGCGCATGCACTGCTGACACTGCCCGAGGTAGCGGGGCAACGGATCCAGCGTGATATTCCCCACGGGGCAGAGCCGAGCGCAAAGGCCACAGCGGGTGCAGACCTCGGCGTCGACGGCGAGCAGGGTGTCGGTCCAGGCCACCCAACGCCACGCCCACCCAGCGCCGGTGAGCGCGCGAAAAAGATCGGGCAACCAAGGTATATGCCCCCAATGGGCCTCGCCGGTCATCAAATCGCGCGCATAGCGCCGCGCTTGGGTCAGCGCTCGTTCCCGCAACCGACGGTTTCGCTCCTCTGACGTCGCGATGGGATAGAGGTTGCACGGCATGCGGATCTCGCGAGCGCCCACCGGTCTATAACCCCGGCTCCGGACTAGTTCGCGCAAAGGACCCACGATAGCGCCCGAGTAACCGGCCAGCGTATCCACCATAAAGATGGGTGTGCCTTTCGCCGGCGCCAGCCGGTCACAGAACTCCCACACCAGCGGATAGGTCGTCTGAACCGCCACCGGAAAAGCCAAGCCGACCCACCCCCGCGGCATGATGCGAGTGGGGTCCACCTCGGTCATGGGCCACAGGCGAGCGTCCCAGCCATGAGACGCAAACTCCTCGGCCATAGCTCGAGCAACCAGCAACGTGTTCCCGGTGCCCGAGAACCAGTACAGATCCAGCGTGTCGCTCACGGCCATCTCCCAGACGCAAGCGGTCTTGCGGGCAGCATGGCCCTATTCCTTCCCGTCTAGCTCGCGCACCATGGTGGCAATCGCCTCTTTGATGATGGCCTCCACCTCGGGGGTCAGCGGCTCGCCATCGGCAAAGCCTCGCCAGGAGTTGGGCTCATAGCCTCCCTCGGCAAAGGCGTCGGCCGTCGGCAAATAGCCCACGGTGCCGTCGGTGTAGCCCAGGACCATTGTGCTGGCCCCAGGGCGCAGCGATCGGCCATAGAGGGCGTATTCCACAAAGGGCTCGCCTGCCAAGCTCACCGAGGCCGTGTCGCCAATCCGCAGCCCGTGCACGGGTAGTCTCTGGACCCCGCCCCGTTCACTGGGGAGCAGGATGGTACGTCGGCGGTGCACCAAGGGCGTGGCCGGGACTGGCACGGCGTTCGCGGTAGCCTGGGCCAAGGCCACGGCCACCTGAGCCCCATGCTCACCGGTCTGTTCAAAGCAGTTGCGCTCGCGATAGGGGTTCTGATCGCCACAGCATCCCTGCAGAAAGACCGCCCTGCTCGCCGGGTTGGCATCCTCGAAGACTCGCACCGCCGCGCCCATCCACTCGGACGAGATCAGCAGGTTGTTGGCCATCACCGAGGCGCCGTGGAGCGGCAAACTCCACCAGACTATGTCTCGCTTCGCCTGGCGGACAAACTGCCACACCGTCACCTCGGGCAAGCGCGGCCGGTCACGGTCCACCCCGATCGCGATGGTCCCCTCTGCCGTGCGCTCGCGCCGGCTCGCGCCCACGTCTACCGATGCGCACCCGACCCTGAGCGTCGCCGGCGCCAGATCCGCCAGCGCCCGCACGCACGTCGAGGCCGCCTGTCCTGCCATCCAGACGAAATAGGCCGGCTCTTGCAGCGCCAGAGGGTCCTGCCCCACCTTGACGCCGACCTCTGGGCCTGCATGGGTATGCGAGGTGTTGATCAGGATCTGGTCCGGCTCCAGGCCGGTCGCCCCCGAGATGGCCCCTTTGAGCAGGTGCGTGGTGTAGAGAGGCATCTCGCAGACATCCAGCGCCAAGAGCAGTAGACACTGACGCCCGTCGGAGAGAGCGGTGGCGTTGGCATAGAGGTCGTCATGGATGCCCTGGCTGGGCTCGGTACGAGCACCATAGCCCATCATCACCACACCCACCGGCGGCGTAATCCGTTCGCGCGCGTGCCCGATCTGCAGTCCACTCATGCGGGTACCGCTCCCATCTCTTTCAGCAGCCGTAACATGCCATCCTTGACGACCGACTCGACGTTGGGATCCAAAGGCACCCCATCGGGGTACCAGACGTAGGCGCCCGGCTCATAGCCGCCCTCGTCGTAGGCATCTTTCGTGGGCAGGTAGCCGATCGTGCCGTCGGTATAGCCCAGCACCATGGTGGTATCTTCGCCATGTAGGGCGCGGCCGTACAGCGCATAGCGAACAAACGGCTCACCTGCCAGCCCGACCAGCGCCGCTTCTCCCAGTCGCAAGCCATGCACGGGACAAGGCTCCGTGTGGCGCTGCTCGGTCCGTGCCTCCTCAGCGATGAGCAGATCCACGGTGGTGAACCGGTTGACCAGCGGCAACGGGTCGACCTCACGGGCCTCCAGCAGGGCCTGCTGAACGCCCCGCGCCGCCCGTTCAGCCAGCGCGTCCATCCAGCCAAAGGTGCTCCCTTGCCGCACGGGGTTCTGGTCACCACAGCATCCCTGTAGAAAGATTGCCCTGAGCCCAGGGTCGGCAGCCTCTAGGACACGTACCGTGGCCCCCATCCACTCGGATGAAATCATCAAGTTGTTGTCGCCCATGACGACGCCGTGCACCGGCGCCGTCCACAGGATCAGATCCGAAGCCTGCTCGCGGATCAGCCGCCATACACTGACCTCTTGCAGGGTCTCGCCTTCGGGGTTCACCCCCAACGTGACGGTGCCGTCTGGGCTGAACTGCCGTCGATTGCCGCCGATCTCTACGGGTGCCCGACCCACCGCCAGCGTCGCCGGCTGGGCATCCTGGATCGCCGCCGCGGCCGCCTCTGCCGTCCAGACAATGGCCCCTCCGAGGTAGCCGGGCTCAAAGGGCTGATAGGCCCTGCGCGTCGTCATGGGGCCGGCGTGGGTGTGGGACGTATTCACCAGCACCTCGGCCGGCTCTAGGCCGGTGCGCGCCTCGATGGCCCCCTTGAGCTCCAACAGACTCTCGTCATCGAACGAACACAGATCCAGCGCCACGATGAGGGCGCGACTGGATCCGTCGGTCAGATACACGGCATTGGCAAACAGGTCGTCGTGCACGCCGGCGCTCTTGGCCGACCGGTAGCCATACCCGGCCATATGCACGGGGTAGCGCGGCGTGATGCGGACGCGTCCATGCCCAGCCATCAGCCTCTTCATCGTTGCATCCTCCCTACGCCGCCGGCCCTGGCCCCGCATACGGCCTCCCAAAGGGCAAGCCGAAAGGCTCCTCAAAGGGACGGAACGGCACCATGGCAGCGATCTCATCCAGGCGGGCGAGCACGTCGCTGGGCAGAGGCCCCTTGTCCAGGGTGGCGACGTTCTGCTCTACCTCTAGAGCGCTGCGCGCGCCCGTCAAGACGGTATCCACCGCCGGGTTCGAGAGCACAAAGCGCATCGCCAGCTCTGCGATGGGCATCTCGAGCTCATCCAGCAGGGCATAGAGCTTTAGGTATTGCTCGCGGCGGGGCTTGCTCAGCCAAGGCGCACCGTGGCGCACTTGGTCGTCATAGCGGCGGGACAGCGCACCTTGCTGCAGCGGCGACCCCGCAATGATGCCCATGCCCTGCTCGACGGCAGCCGGCAGCACCTCGATCTCGGCCTCACGCCACAAGAGGCTATAGTTAAAGGCAGTCAGGACAACGTCGAATTTCCCTGTGCGGATGATCCGCGCCAACTCGTAAGCCGTGGTGCCGCCCAGACCGAGATACCCGATGCGCCCCTGATCTCGCAGCTGGGCTAAGACGTCCATCACCGGCCCGTCAAAACTTGCCTTGTCGGCCCACCAGTCATACTGGCCGGGGCGATCCGGCTCGTGGATGATGAGCATGTCCACATAGTCGCGGCCCAGAAGGCGCAGGCTCTCCTCAAAGGAGGCATAGAGCTGATCCGGATCCTGCGCGTTGAACGGTTGCGGGCGCCCACCCAGCTTGGTAGACAGAACCAGGGGTGCGTCCACGTCGGCCAGCGCTCGACCCAACACCTCTTCGCTATCGAGATAGCCTGGAGCTGTATCGAGGTAGTTGATACCCAGCTCGATGGCGCGGTGAACGGCCGCCCGAGCCTGTTCGTAGGGCCCACCCACCTTGGAGACAAAAAGCCCTCCCAGCCCCAGCCGGCTAACCGCCAAGCCGGTCCTGCCCAGTTCGCGGTATTCCATGATCGGCCTCCTCTCTAGGCGTATTCCGCAGCCAGCTCCTTGGCGATCTCAGTCCAGCGGGTAAAGCGCTCCGGATGTCCCTCGCAGGTGTGGGTGTCCTTCAGGATCATCTCGACCACACAGCCGCGGGTAGCTTCCAGCGCCTCTCGGAGGTACTGACGGAGCGCGCCCTCATCGAATCCGCCCACTAGGAACGCTGGGTGCGGCTTCCAGGAGTAGATATAGTCCGCACCGAGCCTTTCGGCGCACGGCGCCACTGGCGCAAAGGGCGAGATAGAGATCCGCCGGATGCGCGGAATGGTAAACACGTCGTCTAGCTTGTCGCACAGGTTCTCGCAGCAGCCGTAGCCGTTCAGTCCGAACCGCGCCAGAAGCCGCTTCTCGTATTCCAGGATGAACTCGCGGTGCATGGGCGGCGAGACCTCGGCCATCTCCTGGGCCTCGGCCGAGCTCCACATGTCGATCGGTCGCACCCTACCGGACCGATAGTCAGGAGCCGGCAACTCTCGGGTATAGCCCACACCGCCAGAAGAGTGATAGGTTCCGTCGTTGTTCAGATCGAGCAGGTCCAGGGCGATGTACTGGTCCACCAGCCGATGATGCCCCTCCTCGAGGATGCGCATCGCGCGATGCAGCATGGCTGGCTGATCGTACATGTCCCACATAACCTGCTCCAGCCCACGCAACTGGCAATAGATGCTCATCAAATGAAAGCTGATGTGCTGCACGCCCACGAGGCGAACGGGCAGGATGCCGTCAAAGAGGGCGTGGGCCTGCGCCAATCGGCGGGACGTCTCCAGCGCATCCACGTGCACCCGTGGAAAGGTTAGCTTGTCCAGATCGCGCTCCTCGTGGATGACCGGCCGGAACCCCCACGCCCCGGTCTCCTGTGCGCTCGGCTCGTGCTCTGGCTCCAGTCCCCAGCCCGAGACGGAGACGGCGCGCTGAACGATCCACTCGGCCTCGATGACGGTGTCATCGGGAATATGCTCATGATAGTAGATCCGCTGCCGCAGCCCCCACTCGATGCGGCGCGCCTCATCGCCCTCGCAACGCAGGGCCGATGTCGGCAACAGCTCGCGCCACGAACCTTCTGGAAAGACCAGCACCATCGGGCGTACCGGGTCCAGCATGTTGTGACGCACCCACATCTCGCGCCTCTCGGCCATGATGGGCTCGTGCGCCATCGCGGCCACGCGGCGCGCCAGCTCGCGCAGGATGGCCACATCGCCAGGCGCTAGTCCCTCAACCCGTCGTTCCATGCCTACACCCCCTCCAGGCGCCAATGGGTGCCCAGAATAGACGCTTTTTCGCCCGGACGAGCGATCTGATAGTGGACCGTGTAGAGCGTTCCATCCTCGAGCTGCACCGTTGCGGGGTAGCCCATATCCGCGTTGGGCGAGGGGGCCACCACCATCTGGTGCTCCACATCCCAGCTGCGGCCGCCGTCCAGGCTCAAGACCGCGCGTTGCCCGTACGGCACAAAGCGACGGCCAAAGGTCAGCAACAGCCAGCCGTTGCGTAGCCGCAACAGATGCGGCGGGTATCCGAGAATGCCCGTGTTCTCCGCCACCGACCAGATCCGCCCCCCATCTATGCTGCGCGACTGACGCATGTTCCAGTCCTCGTCTCGCGAAGAGGCGTAGCGAAAGAACGCCACCAGGTCGCCGTCCTCGGTCTCGACCACGTGGGGCTCGTGGTAGCGGTCAAAGGGTTCGTCGCCCGGCACCGGTATCTCGCCCCGCACCTGCCAGGTCTCGCCGTCGTCGGTGGATTCCTCCACCACCAGCGCGTCGGGGCCCTCCCAGTAGCGCCGCCCGACATAGATCAAGCGACCATCGCGCAGGGCGGCCGGGCCATGGGGCGCCGATCCCCACACGCGTGTGGGCACCCCCCACGAGCGTCCACCGTTCTCAGAGCGCCGCACGAACGATCCCAGCCAGGCACGCTTGATCTCGGGGGTCGCCCGCTCGATCCGCTCCCGCCAGCCGTCAATCATCTCCGGCCCATAGCCAGGGGTATCCCGCAGGCGTTCGGCCCACTCGACAAAGGCCACGGAAGTGAACCAGGAGATCAGCAGGGCGCCCTTGGGCGTCTCGATGATGCCAGCATCGCGGTCATCCAGCGGCGTATCATTGACCAACTCGGGCTCGCTCCAGCTACGGCCCTGATCGTGGCTGCGGACCAGCTCGGTCACGCCAAAGGGACAGATATGCTCGTCGCGGCGCCCAGAAAAGACCACCACCAGCTCGCCATTGCTGCGCAACGCCACCGAGGGCCATCCGAGGTACCGCCCCGGCTCCCGGCAGATCAGATCGCGTCGCAGAATCTCGTACCCGATGGCCGCCATCACGCCTCCTCCCGCGCCAGGTTCCAGCGTTGCTCCAGCGGCCGCGACCCATCCCAGATGCCGGCGATCATCTCGCGGGCCTCGGTGCAGTGGCGAATCACCTGGGCGATGTCATGCCCCTGAATCTCGCAGACGATGGGCCCCTGGTACGGAATCTGAGACAAACGGGTAAAGGTAGTCTGATAGTCGATCATGTTGTTGAGATGCACGGGCTGGTGCTCCATGTAGCGGCCCCAGTAGTGGTTGACGCCGTTCATGTGCACCTCGGCGATTCGATCGCCTAGCCGATCGAGGTAGCCCGCAAAGTTGGCATCGGTGTGTCCGGCCATGTAGGCATGCCCGATGTCCAGGTTGATGCCCCATCCCTCCACGCGGTCGCACACATAGACCAGGTCCTCCAGTCCGCCGGCTTCATAGCCTAGCGGCACCGTGCCGTCGGCCTGAGCGGCCAAGTGCTGGGCATAGGCCAGGTTGTGGTCTCGAATGACTTGCTGGTCGCGCACAAAGCCCCAAGTGGGGCCGCCCATGTGGTAGGTCATGGCAGCGGCGCCCAAGGTTACGGCCAGATCGTAGCAGCGGTCGTAATAATCCCACGTGAGTTGGCGCAGATGGCGGTTGACGCTGGCTTGATTCCAGTCGAGATGGGGCGAGTGGACCGTGACCCAGTCAAAAACGCCGAGCGCCTGCTTGAGTCGGCCGATCTCATCCAGCGTCGCCTCAAACAGATCGATGCCCACGTTGGCATAGTTGGTGGGATAGCCCAGCTGGGCCTGATCCAGCGTGGGCACAATCTCAAAGCCAGCGAACCCCGCCTCGGCCACCAAACGGATCGCCTCATAGATATCCTCGCCGTGGGTGCTCGGCATAAAGTGGGTAGAGATGCCAATGCGTTCGCGGATGGATGTCACCGTGTGCTCCCTTCGAGGTGTGTCAGGATCAGCGGGTTCAGCGGATGACCTGTCAGCATCGCTGTTGCTCGCTAGGCCCTGGCGGCCGGCTCTCAATGGGGCTATTATAGACGCAGCGGTACGGCAGCAGAAGCGGACGCGCTGAGGAGGGCTGGTGGACACGCGAGAACGGTTTCGAGGGGCACTGCTAGGGCTAGCGTGTGGCGACGCCGTGGGCACGGCGGTCGAGTTCCGCGCACGAGACAGTTTTGAACCGCTTACCGACATGGTCGGCGGCGGGCCCTTTGGCCTCGATCCTGGCCAGTGGACCGACGACACCTCGATGGCCCTCTGCCTAGCCACCAGCTTGGTCGAGTGCGGCGAGTTCGACCCCCGCGATCAGATGGACCGCTACTGGCGCTGGGCGCGCGAAGGGTACTTGAGCAGCACGGGTACCTGCTTTGACATCGGCAATACCGTGGGAGACGCCCTGAGTAGATACCAGCGGACCGGCGAGCCGTACGCGGGATCGAGTGACCCGTACGCGGCCGGGAACGGCAGCATCATGCGCCTTGCGCCGGTAGCTTTGGCCTACTATCCCGATATCGAGCGCGTCGAGGAACTCGCCGCCGAGAGCTCACGCACCACCCATGGCGCCACCGAGTGTGTCGACGCCTGCCGCCTGATGGGTCGCATGCTCTGCCGCGCGCTGGATGGTGCCAGCCTCGACCAGGTGCTCTTGGCGGGCGCCGACGGGTTCGTCGCCACGCCCAAGATCGCCGCCATCGCCCGCGGAGACTATCGCGACAAGACCGAGGACGACATCCGTGGCACGGGGTACGTGGTGGCCAGTCTAGAGGCGGCCCTCTGGTGCCTCTGCCAGACGTCGAGCTACCGCGAGGCCATTCTGCTCGCCGCCAACCTGGGCGACGATGCCGACACGACGGCCGCAGTCTGCGGCCAGCTCGCCGGAGCGCACTATGGGTGCACCGAATCGGCCGGTGGCATCCCCACGCGCTGGCTCGAGCGGCTCACCATGGCCGACGAGATCACCTGGCTAGCCGATCAGCTGCTCGATCTGGAAATCAGCCCCTGATCAGGCGCGGTTCCGTAGCGCGCGCCAGATCTCTGGCAAGGTCAACCGCTTGCCGTACATCAGCAGGCCCATGCGGAACACCTCGCCCGCCAACCAGAGAGCCAGTGGCAACGCTGCAGCGGTCAGGACGATGCTGCCGACAATGTCAATGGTAGGCACCGTCGTCATGGGCAGCCGCATGAGCATAGTGGTGGGCGCGGTCAGCGGGAACCAGGACAACACCCGGAACAGCGTGCTGTTGGGGTTCTGCATCAGGCCGCTGGCCAAAAAGAGCGGTACCGCCGCGATCATCGAAAAGATCGACGCCGACTTTTGGGATTCCTGCTGGGTGGTACCCAGGGCGCTGGCCGCTCCCATCAAGGCGGCAAAGATGCCAAATCCCAGGACGAAATAGACCAGGCTTAGCACCATGACCTCTGGCCGCGCCGTGAAGCTAAAGCTGACCCCCAGCATCCCCTGGGCGCCTCCACTAAGCGCGTACGCCGCCACCAGCCAGATGACGACCTGCAGAAGGCCCAGTGCGCCCAGTCCCAGCACCTTGCCGGTCAGCAGCTCAAAGGGCGAGACGGAAGACATCACGATCTCGACGACGCGGCTGTCCTTTTCCTCGGCAACCCCCTGCAAGAGATACCCTGAGGCCGTGAACACCGCCATGATCAGCAAGATCCCGAAAAAGTAGGCCACCATCATATCAGCCAGCCAGGCCTCGCCCTCGCCGTTGACGGCCGGCGCGCCGGTCTCGGCATCCAGCTCCACATAGGTGGGCGACTGTAGAATCCGCGCCCGCACGTCATCGTTCAGCGCATCGCGCGTCAGATGCTCTACAAAGAGCGAGCGTACGCGCTCAGACTCGAGCGCGACCTGCTTTCGCAGCCCCGACTCGTTGGTCGAGTAAGCCACCTCGCCGCTCTCGACATAGTCGGCCGAAACGATGAGCATGGTCGAGATCCGCTCAGCCCGCAGGGCTTCGCGGGCCGCCTCCTCGTCGGCGAACAGCGTGACCTGGTCGTCCCAGCCAGGGAGCAGCGGGTCGAACAGGCCGCTGTGATCGACGATGCCGATGGGCTCGGAATCAGAATCTAGACCCCCGGTAAAGATGCGGTCCATATCGCCGCCCAAAAAGGCGCTGACCAAGAGAAAGATGAGCCCAATGATCGGCACGGCCACCGTAAAGATGATATAGGCAGGCCGACGTACGTTGACCCGAAACTCGTGCGATGCCACCACCATGATAGGTTTCATGCCGCCTCCGCTTGCACGGCTGCTACAAATATATCCTGCAGAGGAGCGGTCGCCACTTCATAGCTGAGCACCTCGATCCCCGCGTCGAGCAGCCGCCGCAACAGATCGCTGGGCTCCCAATCCGCTAGGTGCACAATATCGACGCCGTTGCGATGCTCAACGTTGTCCCCGCCCAGCGTCGCCTGCAGGGCTTCGGTACCCGCGCCGGTGCGCAGGCGTACGGTCCGCTCGGCGTACTTGCGCTTGATCTCGGACAGGGGACCGTACAACACCGCCCGACCATGGTTGATCAGGACGATCCGATCGCACAGCTCTTCCACCAGGTTCATCTGGTGCGAGCTGAGAGCGATGGTCTTGCCCCTGGATTGGAGTTCGCGCAGGATCTCTTTGACGAGGTTGACGTTGACGGGATCCAGCCCCTGGAAGGGCTCGTCCAGGATGATGAGATCAGGATCGTGCACCAGCGTCGCCACCAACTGTGCCTTTTGCTGCATGCCTCGGCTCAGCTCGCTGATCTTGTCTTGGGCGCGATCCTGCAGATCCACCCGCTCCAGCCATCTCATGGCATTCTCGTGCGCGGTATCTGCGTCCAGCCCTTTCAGCTGGGCTAGGAAGACCAGCACCTCGAGGAGCCGCTGCTTGGCATAGAGACCGCGCTCCTCAGGAAGATAGCCCACCCGCCCGCGAACCTGCTTCGGAGCTCCCCCCAAGAGCCGCACCGTGCCCTCATCGGGTGGAACGATGCCCATCAAGGCTCGGATGGTGCTGGTCTTGCCAGCGCCGTTCGGGCCCAGCAGCCCAAATAGCTCGCCTCGTTCGATGCTGAACGAGAGATGATCTACAGCCGTCACCTGGTCATAGCGCTTGACCAGCTCCGACACAGTGAGAGCCTGCTCTGGCATCGTACAACCTCCGAAAAGCACAGGGGCTAAACCGAACAGAGTCTAGCACGGACAGGCGTGGACGCCAAGAGTCGGCGCCGTCGTGGCGCCGACTCTTGGTCGCTTTGGAGGAGCTGTCGAACGATCGCCTGGGCTAAAAGATAGCGTGAAGAGCACCTACCCGCACCACCGCCAAAGCCGACACAAGGTGGCGAGTGATGTCGTCGAAACGGTCACGACCACTGGCCTCCTCGTCATCGATGCAGATGGCATCTCCGGGTATCGACCTCCGCAGACTGCACGCCTTTTTCGTGTATGGCCGGAATATGGTCTTGTCGCTCATGGTATCCTCCTGGTCTGAGCTGGCTGAGCCCTGCCGCCTGATCTCTTTCTCAAGCTCACTCATATTATAAGTATATTGAGCGTATTTGTCAAGATATAATCGCGACAAGGCCAAGCTCTCAGCCCACGGCACGCTAGCGCGCTCGTTGGATCGGACAGCTTCGAGCCTGCCAGCCGGCAAAGCCCCCCAGCACCACCACCAGGTTGGCGAACCCGCCCAGATGCTGCAGCCGGGCCGCCCCCACCATGGCACGGCGGCCGCTGCCACAGAAGAGGTACACATCGCGATCCTGCGGGATCGCATCGCTCTGGTCGGCCAGGTAGCGCAAGTCGATCCCGTGCGCGTTGGGGATCGCGCTGGCGGCACGCTCCTCGTCGCTGCGCACATCAAAGAGCCACACATCGTTGCCCGCATCGAGAGCACGGCACAGCCCTTGCACTGAAATAGTGCGAACGCCCGCCGGCTCGCGGCCTGCGCGCAAGTACGCATCGATGCCGTCGGCCAGCTCACCCAGCACGCGGCTATAGCCCATCCGATAGAGTAGACGAGCGACCTCGGGCGCGCCCGGACCCGTCAGGACGACCTCCTCCTCAGGATCCAAGACCCACCCGCCAAAACGGCCGGCCGCTCCGGGAGGCAGGCTCAACGCCCCAGGGATGTGTGCTCCGGCAAAGCCCAGCTCGTGACGGAGATCGACCACGGTGGCTCCCGCCCCGTCGATATCGTCCAGCGACACCGGCCCGAGCGGAGCCGCACGCTCCGTGGCCCCTCGTAGGTTTTGCCGCTCGACGCTCTTAAAATAGGGCGGGAAAGGCAGCTCGCGAGAGACTGCGGCGACAAAGGCCTCGCGCGAGTCGATCTGAAGCTGGGGGTTCAGCGCTCGCTCCAATCCGATAGTGGTGTGATCGCGATCGGCCAGCGTGGCGCCGCAGGCAGAGCCCGCCCCATGGGCCGGCCTCAAGAGAACCCCGTCGCCCAGAGGCAACACCCGCTGGGTCAACGAGTCATACAAGAGGCCGGCCATCTTGGCTATCGCATCATGCCCCGCCAGGTCCACGCGGCCCACGTCGCCAGCAAAGAGCAAGTCACCCGAAAAGACCATCCACGGCGCGCCGCCAGACGCTCGAAGCACATAGCTCATGCTGCCGGGCGTGTGGCCGGGCGTGTGCATCGCCTCCACCGTCAGCGAGCCCAGAGCCCAGGTCTGCCCATCATGCGCCGCCTCGCCATACTGGTAGGGCAGATGGGCATCGGCATGCCACACGGCGGCACCCGTCCGCTCGGCCAGCGCGGCAGAGCCTACCACAATGTCCTCGTTCCGATGCGTCTCCAGCACGAACTGGATCTCGAGGCCCGCGTCGAGAGCGGCGGCCACATAGGCCTCGATGTCGCGCCGCGGGTCGATGACCACCGCCCGACCGCCATCCCCAACCAAGTACGAAAAGTGCGCCAGGCCCTCGGACACGAACCGCTGATAGTGCATCGTCTCCTCCAGGTACGGCGTCGCCCCTCTTCTCACCGCTCAAGCCTAGCCCCGGCCCGGATCGGCGTCAACCCCACCCGCTTGAGCCCCTCGGCCCGCCGAGTATACTCGGGTCAGCATCCCAGCGGAGGAGGCCGGCATGTCTGCGGATCCCCGACCCAACATCCTGCTCATCATGACGGACCAACAGCGCGGTGACGCCCTCAGTTGCGCAGGGCATCCGGTCCTGTGGACGCCCAATATGGACACCATCGCCGAGGCTGGGGTCCGTTTCAGCCACTGCTATAGCACGTGCCCCACCTGCATCGCGGCACGTCGCAGCCTGCTTTCGGGTCAATTCCCGCGCACCCATGGCATGGTCGGCTATCGTGACGGCATCGCCTGGGACGCGCCGGCCACGTTGCCAGGGACGTTACGCCACCACGGCTACCAGACCTTTCTGGTCGGCCGTAACATGCACCAGCATCCGCCGCGTCGCCGGCTCGGCTATGACGAGATGGTGCTCTATCCGCAGGACTATGGCCAGTGGCTCGATCGCCAAGCTCCCGAAGCTGGTGGCGTCTTTGGCGGCGGCGTCATGCACAACGACTGGACCGCTCGCCCCTGGCACCTGGCAGAGCACCTCCATCCCACCAACTGGACCGTCGAGCGGGCTCTCGAGTTCCTCCGCAGGCGCGACCCCACTACCCCGTTCTTTCTGACGGTCTCGTTCATTGCGCCCCACCCGCCGCTGCAACCGCCAGCCTTTTACCTCGAGCGGTATCTGCGCCAAGAGATGCCCCAGCCCGTCATCGGTGACTGGGCGACGCCCGAGGGCTATGATCTTGGGGGCAATGACGGCGTCGCGCCGTCGCGCATCGACCTCCGGGGCGAAGCGTTACGGTCGGCCCAGGCCGGCTACTATGGCCTGATCAACCACATGGACGACCAACTGCGCCGGCTGCTGAACCCGATCACCGGGGTGGATGTCCAGACCGCTCGCAATACCATCGTCTTGCTCTGCTCCGATCATGGCGAGATGCTGGGCGATCACTATATGTGGCGCAAGTCGGTGCCCTACGAGCCGTCGGCGCGTGTGCCATTCCTGCTCCGCGCGCCAGAGCGCTATGGGATCGGCCCGGGAACCGTGGTCGACGCACCGGTCTGCCTGGAGGACATCATGCCGACGCTCTTGGACCTGGCAGGAATACCGGTCCCGCCAGCGGTCGAGGGGCGCAGCCTGGTTCCACTCTTGCGGGGCGAGTCTCCCCCGGCGCGGCGGCAGCTCCACCTAGAGCACGCCCCGCTGCACCACACCCTGACCGATGCCCGCCAGAAGTATATCTGGTGGGTGCCCGACGGTCGCGAGCAGCTCTTTGATCTGGCGGCGGATCCCCACGAGCTACATGATCTGGCAGCAGACGCTCACCACCGCCCTATGCTCGAGCAGTGGCGCGCGGACTTGATCGAAGCCTTGGCAGATCGCCCAGAGGGGTATGTGCAGCAGGGGCGCCTGACACCGGGCGTCGCTTACCCGCCGGTGCTGCCGCACGCCCAGCCCGGCAGAACGTCAGCCGGAAGGGTCGCCACACCACCGCGTTGATGGGAACGCGTCCGAGTCATCTGAGAGGCAGAGGAGGAACGAAGAATGCGCATCATGGCCTTTGGAGCACACCCCGACGATGTGGAGATGAACTGTGCCGGCACCCTGGCCAAGTACGCTGATCAGGGACATGCCGTAGCCATCGCGGTGATGACCAACGGCGAGGTGGGTTCCCCTATGCGCCCGAAAGAGGAGATCGCGGCCATCCG
>ENA-UOXR01001135-UOXR01001135.1-bioreactor-metagenome-genome-assembly--contig:-NODE-1135-length-28850-cov-31.258135_pt1 | contig 28850 bp, 31 predicted proteins | sample MGYA00238164_ERZ764825 | MGnify/ENA primary metagenome ERZ764825 (study PRJEB28920, sample SAMN05720171) | bioreactor metagenome | isolation source: Anaerobic biogas reactor | place: USA:Washington... | reverse complement strand
AACAGAGCACCTGTCTCTATAGACAGGTGCTCTGTTGTTTGATCGGTGCCAGTTTTAGATCATGTGGACATTGATATGCTCATATGTCATGCGGACGCCATTTGCTGCGAACTTCTCCCGGACGCTCTCGAGCAGACTGTAGTATACATCCCAAAAGTCCTCGTTCTTGGTCCATACACGCAGTTCATATTCAATTGAACTCTCCTTGTATGCAGAGAGCCTCACAAAGGGCGCGGGATCTCTGAGTATCCTCTTGTCGTCATCTATGGCCTCATTGAACGCTTTCTTGACCTGCTCCGTTGAGTTTTCATATGAAGCGCAGATTTTAAGGTCTACGCGTCTGGTACCCTGTCTGGTATAGTTTATTATCTTTGCGCTGACCACTTCCCCGTTGGGTACATATATTAGCTTGTTGTCGAAGGTCTTTATCTTGGTATAAAAGAGTCCGACCTCGTTGACCGTTCCGTTAACACCGTCTATTTCGACGTAGTCACCGGTGGAAAAGGGCTTTGTAGTCATTATCGTAAAGCCGCTGAAAAGATTTGTCAGTATGCCCTGCAGGGACAGCGAAAGTGCCAGCCCGGCAACACTCAGCACAGCGACAAAGGACGTCGTCTGAATGCCCAGCTTGTCCGCCACTATAATAATCAAAATTATCCACAGAAGGACCTTGGAGAGAGATCGGACGAAGTTCTTGAGCGCAGGTTCCATTCTGCTGCGTTCCAGAAGCTTGCAGATGACCTTGTTCAGTATCTTCATCACAATATAACAGACCAGAAACAGAAGCAGCGCGGACAGTACCGGAAGCAGCGCTATTGGTCCCAGGGTAACAGTTGCCAGCGAGGCCTTGAAATCTTCCCAGTTCACAAAAATCACTCCAATCATAGGTTTCTCTGATTATAACAAAATACCGGCGCGTGTCAAACAGGCAAATGATGAAATTTAGCAAAAAACGTAAACCTTCTCTTGACAAGGCGCGAAATTTTGGTATAATAAGCTTCGCGTTAAGCTTGCGGGCATAGCTCATTTGGCAGAGCGCCACCTTGCCAAGGTGGAGGTAGCGAGTTCGAATCTCGTTGCCCGCTCCATTTATTAAAGCCAGTCTTCGGACTGGCTTTTTGCTTTTTCCTGCGGCCTTTTCCTCAGCAGCCCACTCTTTTCTCCCCCGAAATAATATCGAAAAGCTGCAGCATCGCAAATTATTTATAGAAACTGTAGCTTCGGCCTATAATGCTTTCAGCGCCGCCGGGTCTTTAATTTCGAAATGTCTGCCGTTGTAGGATATTATTCCCTCATGCTTAATGCGGGACAGCTCGCGGGACAGAGCCGAACGGTCACAGTTGAGTATGCGGGACTGCTCCTCGCGGCTGTGAGGCACAACAAACGAATCTGTCCCATGTTTTTCGCGCTGATCAATAAGGTATTTGGCGATTTTCCCCCGCAGACTGGAACACAGCAGCATGTCCAGTCTCCCCTGCAGGGCAAAATACTTGTCGGCTATCTCCGTAATAAGATTTCTTATAACCTTCTCCCGTGTTGCGGTATGGCCTTCGCACTGGCTGATAAGCGCCGAAAACGGCAATCGCAGGATCTCTCCGTCCTCGCTCACGGACACTGTGACCGGGCTTTTTTCTTCCGCTCCCGAGAGCATATCGCCGAAAACCTCTCCTGCTTCAAACTCGTTTACTATGACGGCCCTACCGTCGGAGAGGAGCCTTTCACCCACCGCCTTCCCGCTCAGAACTATGTGTATTAACGACTGGGCCTCGTCCTGACACACAAGCTGTTCGCCCGCTGAGTGGTGGGAAGGCGACACGCCGACATTTGTGAGAAAACTGTTTATCTCTGCAATATCCACCCCCATGAAAAGCGGCGAACAGGACAGTATACTTAGCTGTTTTTCTGAAAAAGGCATCGCTGCCCTCCGTTCCGTTGCAGAGGCAACATACATATCAGCAAAATAATACTATATTTGTATTGTGAAATCAACAGTCGCTACATACCATATGCTTGAAAAGGAGAAACAAAAATGAAAAGGTCCTTAACAATCATTGCGGCAATCGCAGTTTTGATCGCAATGTTCGCGGGCTGTGCTAAAACCGCAGATACCGCAGAGTCCGCAAACCCTTCGGAAAATGTCAGCGCAGAACCCACAGACCTCGGCAGCGTCAATATGGGAACTCTAAAGGGCCCCACCACCATGGGGCTTATAAAGCTTCTTGACGACGCCTCAGCCGACACTCTCAGCTATAAGGTAAACAACACCATATACGGCACCGCAGACGAAATAAGCGCGCTTCTCATTAGCGGTGATCTGGATATAGCAGCTATCCCCTGCAATCTCGCCTCTATCCTCTACAACAAGACCGAGGGCGAAATTCAGGCTGCCGCTATCAACACTTTGGGCGTTCTGAATGTCATCGAAGTCGGCAATACAATTTCTACCGTTGCGGATCTGAAGGGTAAGACCATCTATTCCACCGGCAAGGGCACGACTCCCGAATATGTATTAAACGCCATACTCACAGCAAGCGGCATAGACCCTCAGACCGATGTAACTGTAGAGTACAAATCAGAGGCCACCGAGATCGCCGCATATCTGACCGGCGAAACGGCGGCTGAAGGCGCCGTTGCCGTTCTGCCGCAGCCATACGCTACCACCGTTTTGATGAACAATGAAAACGCGCGTATCGCCCTTGACCTAACGGAGGAGTGGAGCAACGCAGACCTTGAAGGTAAAATGGTAACGGGCGTCCTCGTCGTACGCAGGGAATTTGCCGAGGCAAATCCTGAGCTGATAGAGGCACTACTGGCCGACTATGCCAAATCCACCGAGTGGGTAAACGCCAACACCGAGGAGGCGGCGGAGCTTATCGCGGCAGCCGGGATCGTGCCCAAAGCTCCCATAGCCGTTAAAGCCCTCCCCTACTGCAACATAGTCTTTGAGACAGGCAACGAGATGAAGACAGACATAAACGCCTATCTCGGCGTGCTCTTTGCCCAAAATCCCGCCGCTGTAGGCGGAGCATTACCAGATGAAAACTTCTTCTACACAGCGGAATAAAGCTAAAATAACAGTGGCGGCGAGCATCCTTTTCTGGCTCGTCGTCTGGGAAATAGCGGCTCGTCTCATCTCACAGCAGCTTTTCCTCACCTCGCCCATACAGGTCCTCAAAACCCTGTATGGGCTTTTGGGCTCTTCAGAATTCTACCACATCGTCGGTTTCTCATTTCTGCGTATAGGCGCAGGCTTTCTCTGCGCCGCCGTAATCGGCTCGGCGCTTTCGGTTACCGCATATAAGCTGCGTCTTGTCAAAACGCTGCTGCACCCACTGATGGGCGCTGTCAAGGCGGCCCCCGTTGCGTCCTTTGTAGTAATCGCCCTGCTGCTTGTAGGCTCAAAAAACCTGTCGGCGCTCATATCCTTTCTCATGGTTCTGCCGGTGTTCTATACAAATATCCTCGCCGGTCTTGAGAGCGTGGAGCCGGAGCGCTTCGAAGCGGCAAACGTTTTCGGTATGCGGAACAGCGACCGCTTCCGCTTTATCTATCTGCCCTATGTCTCGCCCTTCGCACGCTCCGCCTGCGAGGTCGGTATCGGCATCTCCTGGAAAGCGGGCATCTCAGCCGAGGTCATCGGCATAGCCTCCGGCTCAATAGGAGAGAAAATCTACGACTCAAAGCTCTATCTCGACACATCTCAGCTATTCGCCTACACACTGGTAGTTGTCGTTGTCTCCCTCCTTCTGGAGCGGCTGGCAGTGCTGCTTATCAGGTGGATAGAATATAGGCTGACGAACTAATGAGATAATTATTGCTATAAAAACCTCCGGAGAAGATACTTCTCCGGAGGTTTTTATAGCTCCCTGCTGCTTAAACCATTTTTTCCTGCTTGACCTTTTTGTCTATTACATGGCGCGAGGCAAGCTCCTCTGTTATGTCCTCGTTGCTGATTCCCAGCTCTACCATCATGACCATAACATGGTAATAGAGGTCCGCCACCTCGTAAATTGTCTCGGCTCTGTCTCCGCCCTTTGCGGCAATAATGACCTCTGTACACTCTTCGCCAACCTTTTTTAGGATCTTGTCCATCCCTTTTTCAAAGAGGTAGGTGGTATATGAGCCGTCCTTGCCCTCTGTCTTGCGGCCGCTAATAAGCTCATAGAGTCTATCTGTCGAAAAGCTCTGCAGAGTTTCGCTTTCAAAGACCTTGTCAACAAAGCAGCTGTCGTTTCCGAGATGGCACGCCGGCCCGGCCTTTTTGACCTGCAGCAGCAGAGTATCCCTGTCGCAGTCCGCTGTTATATCCACAATCTCCTGAACGTTTCCGCTTGTCCCGCCCTTGCGCCAGAGCTCCTGACGCGAACGTGACCAAAAGCAGGTACGCCCCTCTCTCATGCTTATTTCAAGGCTCTCCCGGTTCATATATGCAAGCATCAGCACCTTTTTGCTTACGCTGTCCACAACAACCGCAGGAATGAGACCCTTGTCGTCAAATCTCAGTTCTTCGATATTCAGCATCGTATCACCAATTTTCTATAGTCTGGCCGGGATACCGTTAGCGCGAAGCTCGCGCTTGAGTTCCGGAATAGTTACCTCTCCAAAGTGGAAGATAGAGGCCGCAAGCCCTGCATCCACCTTTGGAAGAGTATTAAAAAGCTCCACAAAGTCCGCGATGCTGCCGGCGCCCCCCGAAGCTATGACAGGTACGGACACCGCCTCACAGACAGCCGCAAGCATTTCAAGATCGAAGCCACCCTTAACGCCGTCTGTGTCTATGCTGTTTAGGACGATTTCACCGGCTCCCAGCTCTGCACCGCGTTTAATCCAATCAATAGCGTCAATACCCGTATTTTCGCGTCCCCCTCTGGCAAAGAGCGTAAACCTGCCGTCCACCCGCTTTACATCCGCCGAGAGGACAACGCACTGTTCCCCGTATTTCTTGGCGGCCCTGTATATGAGATCGGGGTCGCGTATAGCGCCCGAGTTGACGCTCACCTTGTCCGCGCCGCATTTCAGCACGCGGTCAAAGTCGTCCACAGTGCTGATCGCACCGCCGACAGTCAGAGGAATAAATATCTGCTCCGCTACCTGACGGAGGATATCGGTAAAAAGCCGCCGCCCCTCGCTGGATGCTGTTATATCATAGAACACCAGTTCGTCGGCTCCGCTGTCGCTGTAGTATCTGCCGAGCTCCACAGGTGAGGAGACATCGTTAAGGCCCTCAAAGTTAACTCCCTTGACCACGCGTCCGTCGCGCACGTCCAGGCAGGGGATAATTCTTTTGGTAATCATCTGCTCTCCGCCTTTTTTACAGCTTCTATCGCTTTTTTAAGGTCAATACTGCCAGTATATATGGATTTTCCCACGATAGCCCCCGCCACTCCAATCTGTGAGAGCTTTAGCAGATCGTTAATAGTCGTCACACCGCCCGAGGCAATAATATCAACAGACAGACCGGCAGTCATATCCCTGTAGAGCGCCTCGTTAATGCCCCGCAGCGCGCCGTCTCTGGATATATCTGTACAGATAAGCGTCTTTACGCCCATATTCTGCAGCCTCATACAAAATATTTGCCCGTTAAGACCGCTCAGCTGAGTCCAGCCATGCGTAGCAACGCAGCCGTTCTTCATATCCACCCCAACGGCGATCTTGTCACCGAAGCGGGATACGGCCTTCCCCAGAAAATCCGGGTCTGTGACAGCGGAGGTGCCGAGTATAACCCGCATAACGCCAATATCCAGATAGCGCTCGACGGTTTCGATACTGCGTATACCGCCGCCGACTTCGATTCCCAGAGAGGTTTTCTCCGAGATCTCGCGTATAAGCTCAAAATTGGGCGTGCCGCCGTCCTTTGCCCCATCGAGGTCAACCAAATGCAGATATTCCGCGCCTGCCTGCTCAAAGGATTCTGCCGTCTCAACAGGCGAGTCGCTGTATATCGTCATCTTGTCGTAGTCGCCCTGCAGAAGGCGGACAGCCTTGCCGCCGCTCAGATCGATAGCGGGAAACAGCTCCATTTTCTTCTCCTATAATTCACAGAATGCCTTGAGGATATTAAGCCCCACACAACCGCTCTTCTCGGGGTGAAACTGACAGCCGAAAACGTTTCCGTCCGCCACCGCCGCGGTCAGGGGTGCGCCGTAGTCGGCTGTGGCGAGAAGACTGTCCCCACAGTCCGCCGCCGCAAAGGAGTGGACAAAATAAACATAGTCCCCTTCACCGACATATTTGAAAATCGGCGAGCGCTTGCCGCGCTCGGAAAAGTCCAGCGAGTTCCAGCCGATATGGGGGACTTTATATCCCAACGGGATAATTTCACTTATAGGTTTAACTTCCCCGGATATAAGCCCCAGTCCCTCGGTCGTGCCGTATTCATAGCTCCTGTCAAACAGAAGCTGCATACCCAGGCATATTCCCAAAAGGGGCTTTCCGCTCTTCGCCTCGGCTTTTATCAGCTCGCCCAGTCCGCCTGCGTACAGCTTTTCCGCCGCATCGCCGAACGCTCCCACGCCTGGCAGAATGATCCTGTCAGCATTTTTAATGATGTCCGCGTCTCCGCTTACGCAGACCTCGGCCCCGATATAGGAAAGTGAGCTCTTGAGCGAAAACAGATTGCCGACTCCGTAGTCAATGATAACCGTCATCTACAAAACTCCCTTGCTGGAGGGGACGGAAGTGCTGTCGGGATCAAGTGAGCTCGCCTTGCGCAGCACACGTGCAAAGGCCTTGAAAACGCCCTCTAATATATGGTGGCTATTCTCACCAGCAAGCTGGCGAATGTGCAGTGTCACCCCCGACGTGCGTGTAAAAGCGTAAAAAAACTCCTTTACAAGCTCAGTGTCAAAGTCCCCGACTTTTTCAGCGGGCGGCCTGACCTCATAGGCCAGGTATGCGCGCCCGGAGATATCGACCGAACACATAATCAGAGCTTCATCCATCGGGAGAATAACATCTCCATATCGGACAATTCCGGCCTTGTCGCCGAGCGCCTCCGCAAAGGCCAGACCCAGACAGATCCCAATGTCCTCGGTGCTGTGGTGGTAGTCCACATTGACATCACCCTTACAGGAGAGCTTGAGCCCAAACCGACCGTGAGTCGCAAACAAAATCAGCATATGATCCAGAAATCCACAGCCGGTATCAACAGAGATGTCTCCGCCGTCCAGAGACAGTTTAAGGCTGATATCGGTCTCTTTTGTCGTCCTGATAATATCGGAACTACGCATTATTCAGCATCTCCTTTACAGCGGAAATCAAAGCGTCCATCTGTTCTCTTGTACCTATTGTAATTCGCACAAATCGGTCTATCCTCGGTCTGTTGAAGTATCGTACCAGTATCCCGCGCTCGCGAAGCCCTGCATAGAGTTCCGCTCCACTTAGTTTAGCTGTACTTGCAAAGAGGAAATTGGCCTTTGAGTCGAGCACCTCAAAGCCTAATTCTCTCAGCTCCGATGTCGTGTATTCTCTATTGTGGATAATTTTGAAAATATTGTTATCGTAATACGACTGGTTGTTGATTGCCGCAACTCCGGCTGCCAAAGCCAGCCTGTCTACATTAAACGGGTTGGTTGAGTAGCGCAGTTTTTCAAGATCGCCTATAAGCGGCTTACAGCCCACCGCAAAGCCAAGTCTGCCGCCTGCGAATGAGCGGGATTTTGAATAGGTCTGAATGACAAGCAGGTTGTCGTACTTTTTTGTCAGCTGGACACAGCTCTCCCCGCCGAAGTCCACATAGGCCTCGTCTATTACAACCACGTTATCCGGGTTGGCTTTAACTATATCCTCAATTTCCCCGGCAGACAGACACAGCCCAGTGGGGGCGTTTGGGTTTGCGATAAATATTGTGGTCCCGAGATCAAAGTAATCCTCCGGCGCAATCGAGAAATCCTCACGCAATGGAATCTCGTTTTTCTCAATACCGTACAGGTCGGCATACACAGAGTAGAAGCCATAGCTGATGTCCGGATAGGATACCGGAATGTTTTTATCGCAGAACGCCATAAATGCAAATGAGAGAATCTCATCGGAGCCGTTGCCTACAAAAGTATTCTCCGATCCCACACCCAGATAATCCGCCAGCGTTCTTTTGAGCTCTCCGCACTCGGGGTCGCTGTAGAGTCTTAAATTCGCGATCTCCCCTGCGTTCAGCGCCTCAAACACAGCCGGCGCAGGCGGGTAGGGCGACTCGTTTGTGTTTAGCTTAATATAGCTAAAGTCCCTTGGCTGTTCCCCGGGGACATAGGCGATAAGCTTAGAAAATCGCTCGCTCATAAACTTGCTCATTTTTGTGACCGGCCTTCTTCGCTGTTTGATCTGCTAAGAGCGCTTTTAGCGTGTCCCGACAGCCCCTCCGCCTCCGCGAAAAAGGCTATCCTGTCCGCAACCGCGTTCAGAGCACTGCGGGAGTAGTACATATATGACATCTTCTTGACAAAATCATCCACGGAAAGCGGACTTGAAAACCTCGCTCTTCCGCCCGTGGGGAGTGTGTGGTTCGTTCCGGCAAAGTAGTCGCCCAATGCCTCGGGACAGTTCCTGCCCAGAAAAACGGAACCCGCATTCTTTACCGTGTTAAGATACTCGAAAGGCTCATCAATGCACAATTCCAAATGCTCCGGAGCAATGGCGTTGGATATCTCAATCGCCTGCTCTATACTCTTGACAACTATTATCTTACCGTTGTTGTCTATTGAAGTACGGGCGATTTCAGCCCGGGGAAGCTGCTCAAGCTGTTTTTCGATCTCCCCGGCGACAGCCCAGGCCAGTTTTTCCGATGTTGTCACCAAAACCGCCGTAGCCAGCTTGTCGTGCTCGGCCTGTGAGAGCATGTCAGCAGCAAGCTTTAAAGGTTCGCTCTTTTCGTCCGATACTACAAGTATCTCGCTGGGACCGGCAATCATATCAATATCGACATCGCCGTAAACCTGACGCTTTGCTTCGGACACAAACACATTGCCAGGTCCGACAATTTTGTCAACGCGGGGTACGCTCTGAGTGCCGAAGGCAAGCGCCGCAACAGCCTGTGCGCCTCCGCACTTTATAATGCGGTCAACTCCCGCCACCTCCGCCGCGGCTATGATATTCGGTGAAACACCGCCGTTTTTGTCCGGCGGAGTTGTCATTATGATCTCGGAAACGCCGGCAATTTTTGCCGGAATGCAGTTCATCAGCACCGTGGAAGGATAACTCGCCGTTCCTCCGGGGACATAAAGGCCCACGCGTTCCAAGGGCAGCACCCTCTGTCCGAGAACAACCCCGCCTTCCCTGCTCAGCATATAGCCGTTTTGTCTCTGGCAGTTGTGGTATTCGAGGATATTCTCCGCCGCCTCCCTGAGAATTTTCATGAACTCCGTATCTACGAGCTTGAGGGCTTCCCTGCGCTCCTCTTCGGACAATTCAAGGGTTTTGAGTTCTGCGCCGTCAAACCGTGCACTGTATTTTTTCAGCGCCTCATCCCCATTTTCGCGTACGTCCGAAATTATGGCCGAAACCGCTGCGGACACGTCCGGCATATCGGTTTCTCTAGACAATATCTCCTTTTCAGATATTTCACTGATGTTATATATCCTGATCATCTATTTACCCTCTCGCGTATCCTCTTGCACATTTCCTCTATCTGCGAAGTTTTGAAGCGGAAAGAGGCCTTGTTGACAATAAGTCTAGCGCTGACCTCACAGATCGTTTCCAACACTTCCAGATCGTTCTCTTTGAGTGTTTTTCCGGTCTCCACAATGTCGACGATGACGTCTGACATGCGTACGATGGGTGCTAGCTCGATAGAGCCGTTCAGCTTTATAATATCTATCTCGCGGCTTTGCTCCGCATAGTATTTCTTTGCGATGTTGGGAAACTTCGTTGCAACGCGCAAGGTCCGTCCCGTGTTTATATTGGCACCCTTCTTCCCTGCCACGGCCAGACAGCACCTGCCGAAGCCGAGGTCCAGAAGCTCGTATACATCGGGCTCCTGCTCAAGGATGATATCCAGGCCCGCGATTCCCACGTCCGCAGCGCCGCGCTCCACATATACGGCCACATCTGAAGGCTTCGCCCAAAAATAGCGGACCCTGTTCTCTTCGTTTTCAAAGATCAGCTTGCGGGAATTCTCCATGATCTCGGGGCAGCCATATCCGATCTGCTCAAACAACTTGTATACGCTCTCACCAAGTCTGCCTTTCGGCAGGGCCACACTAATCATCTGTTTCAACAGTCTCCAGCCCCCGTTCCCCAAATTTCAGAAGCTGCCTGAAACGCATCCTTCTGGGCATCACCGTCTGCACACGCACACTTCGACCATTTGATGTCAGCATGTTGACAGTCTCTGAGAGCTTTGCCGCATCCGCACCCTCATCATAGAGAAGCAGAACATCGGCATCATAATGTTCTTCTTCCTCGGCGCCTTGCCTGAGCTGGTCTATATAAACCGCAAAGCCCATGGCATCTGCCCTCTTTCCGAGCTTCTCCATAAGATTGTCATAGCGGCCGCCGGAGACAATCGCAGTTGGAACGCCGTCTATAAATCCCTGAAAAATCAGGCCGTTGTAATAGCTGAGGTCGTTTATAACGGAAAAATCGAGCCGGAGACAATCCTCGTCTGTCTCCGGAGCCAGCACATTGTTCAGCTCGCGGAGCTGACGGAGCGACTCCTGCATTTTCTCATTACAAACGAGCTTTTCCGCCCTGGAGAGCGTTTCGTCGAAGGGGCCGTATAGCTTTGTGAGGGCCGCAAGGGCGTCGCGCCTGTCATCCTCCACACCGGCTTCATCGCAAAGCCTTCTGATCTCATGTTCGTTTTTGTTCCCGACGCAGGAGAGGATTTTTTCCTCGAGCATACGGGGCAGTCCGCAGCTCTCAAAAAGCCCTGATATAAAGCCCATATCGGACATGACCATTGCAAAATTGTCGCTCAGCCGCTGCAAACTGCGGTAGGCAAGCAGAACGACTTCGCTCTGTCCGTACAGGTCGAGCCTGCCGAGATATTCCAGACCGACCTGCACAATCTCGCGGAATTCGTTGGAGCCGCGCGGTGTGCGGTATACATTTTCGTTGTAATAGACCTTCACAGGCTCCTTGGGTCTCGTCGGCACGTTCTTGGCAATAGACAAAGTGACGTCCGGCTTAAGCGCCATGAGTCTCCCGGAGAGGCCGGTAAATGTTATGATCTGCTGGCTCGGTAAAAAGCTCTTATTCTCAAGATAGAGGTCGTATTCCTCGAACTTGCTCATGTTATACTTTTTATAACCGTACTGCTCGTATAGCGCGCGAAGGTCGAATATTGCGCGCTCCTCGCGGCGCAGCGCCGAATCGGGAATGTTCACTGCAATACTCCTTTCGCAATATACAAATGGTTATACCAGAAGTATAAGACAAGAGCCGCACAGCGTCAATACTTTATTGCGCTAAATTATTACCTCATTAGTGTAGTTAATTTGTGGGATCTGTCAATGCTCCCGGCAGAAAGTCCTTACCGTATCAGCCGGGCCTCCGTCTATCTTATAACACCCCTGATAAACTCTCTCTTTTCCGGTGCCCTCTCTCCTATAACATAACAGGCGTAAAGCAGGCCCTCCGCCTCTTTCGCCTTGTCCGTGCCGGCAGCATGAATAGCAGCCAGGCTCTCGCCTTCACATACATAATCTCCAACTTTCTTGTGCAGAACTACGCCAACAGACAGGTCTATGGCGCTCTCCTTGGTTTCACGGCCTCCGCCGAGAGAAATACAGGCGCGCCCGACGCCTTCGGCATGCAGCGCAGTGACATATCCGGTTTTTGGGGAGGGGACTTCCATTACGACCGGCGCGGCCTGCAGCAGGTCCGTATCGTAAACAGACCTGGGATCGCCCCCCTGCGCCTCAACAAATTCGGCGAGCTTGCGCAGCGCGCTTCCGTCGTCCAGGGTCTTTTCAAGTATGGCTACAGCCGCACCGTCGGACTTTGCCACTCCGGCTTCCACAACAACGCACGCTCCCAGGGCTAGGCAGAGCTCCCGCAGATGCCCCGCGTCTTCGCCCTTAAGTACGGCTATTGCCTCTTTGACCTCCAGCGCATTCCCGACCGCAAAGCCCAGAGGCTCGTCCATATCGGACACTACAGCGACCGTCTTTTTTCCGGCGTCCCTGCCGAGCTTTACCATCTTCCTTGCAAGCTCAAAAGAGTCCTCCTCCTTTTTCATAAAGGCGCCGTCACCTGTCTTGACGTCCAGAACGATTATATCCGCTCCGGAGGCCAGCTTCTTGCTCATAATGCTGCTGACTATAAGAGGCATTATATCAACAGTACCGGTGACGTCGCGCAGTGCGTATAGCTTTTTGTCTGCGGGTACGAGATGGGCCGTCTGCCCCGCGATAACGAAGCCAACCTCGTTTGCCTGTCTTATAAAGCGTTCGCCGTCTATGGCGGTGGTCAGCCCAGGAAAGCTCTCAAGCTTGTCTATTGTGCCTCCCGTATGTCCCAGACCACGGCCCGACATCTTTGCCATCTTAATACCGACAGCCGCCAGCATGGGACACAGAACAAGAGAGGTCTTGTCTCCGACCCCGCCGGTAGAGTGCTTGTCCGCTTTGATACCGTCTATGGCGCTCAGATCCAGAGTGTCCCCGCTTTTTATCATCTCCCGGGTAAGATATAGCGTCTCCGCATCGCTCATGCCCTTGAAATATATAGCCATAAGCAGCGCTGATATCTGATAGTCTGGTATATTCCCGCCCACATAGCCTCCGATAAGATATGAGATCTCCGCTTCTGTAAGCTCTGAGCCGCCGCGTTTTTTAATGATGAGTTCGGAAGTGTTCACACTATCCCTCCTGCCTGTATATTAAAATTATCATACCATCTATTGAGATGAATGGAAAGCTGGAATTGAGCATATCCGTGAAGTACAAACATATAATCAAACAGATGTAAAATATTACTCTTATATGGAGGGCTTATGGATATTGAACTTACGGGTACTTACCCCATTATTATCGACGGACTTAAGACCGGAGAAGTCAGCGTCAGGCGAGAGGGTCTCTTCTGGTGCTTTGATGCGAAAAGTGAAATACAGCAGGACATTATTCGCCTGTCGGTATTCGGTGACGGAGGCGAGGGCTACCTCGGCGTGATGTCACCGGAAAACGACGCACTGGCCCTGCACAAAAAACTGAGCCGTACCGCTCTAGCGGCCTTTCCTAAGAGCATAGACCACTGCGGCAAAAAGGGCGAACCACAGTATCCACCCGAGTCTCCGGCGGCCACTGTATCTGTCTCCGAAGACAACGTGCCTATATCCGAATCAGATACAATCGCGCCGGCGAGCGAAACCTCATCCCCACAAGACGAAAATAATATGGAGGTTTCCGAGGACGACGCCCCACAGGAAAGCGATATACCCCCACCTATTGAAGAACATCCCCCACCCGCCCATATGGTTGCCCCTTCGAAGTGGCGTTCCTGCGTCCTCCCCTGCTCACTGTTTTCAGACATTGAGGCGAAGAGCGCTATAGGTGAAATAAGAGGCGCTCTTGTATCAAACGACGGCGACTGCACACTGCTGGCCGTACCGCTGTCAGAGGTGGATGGAATAGGTAGAAAGAGCATTTTTTGTTTTGACCGCAGTGAAGAGATAGAGGGAAGCAGATATGTCATTTGTAAAATAAAAAACGGGAAAATATGCGGAGCATCGTGAAATTCCGGTGCTTCGAATATTTTTATTTTGGTGACAAATACTAGCAGCACGCGGAAAGTATACTGATACCGCAACCATTTTACAAGGAGGTACCGAAATGGCAAATCTCACTTCCAAAGAGCTGACAGCTTTGACAGATGAGCTGAGTTCAGAGCAGAATCTGATCAAGAAGTATGAGGCAATGGCCTGTCTCTGCAACGACACAAAAATCCAACAGGATCTGAACAGCTATGCAAATAAGCACCGCGCCCATTACAACACTCTCATAACATTTTTACAGTAGGAGGATCACAGAAATGTCTAATCCCGGACAGTGTGCCCAGATCATGACCGAAAAAGAGATACTTCAGGATTGCCTCGGCAGCCAGAAGCACGCTGCGGCAAGTTACAATACTTTCGCAGGCGAGTGTGCCAACGAGCAGCTCAGAAACGCTTTTCTGAACATCCTGGATGACGAGCACCGTATTCAAGCCGATATTTTTACTGCCATGAACAGCAACGGATGGTACCCAGTTCAGCCCGCCGATCAGCAGGGACTGCAGCAGGCAAGGCAGCAGTTCAGCACAAAAATGTAGTGTACAAAAAACCACCGCGGCTATCCGCGGTGGTTTACATAATATTATACTTCCTATACTGTCTTATAGCTGCCCCTGACCAACAATGTGACCGAGCCGGAGGCTCTGACTCCCTCGTTTTCTCCTGCTACTACACAGAGATGGTTCGCGGTTACAGCGCTGCCATCTGCGACGGCGCTCCCAGAGGTGAGGTCGGAAAGCCCGGCGGAGCCGGCAGCATTCGCGCTTCCGGAGCGAAGAATGATTTCGCAGCCGACCGAGCCCTGCAGAGTCTGCCCGGAGCTTAACGTGACGGCGCGGAAGCTGCCCGAGAGGTTCGATGTAACTCCGTTGATCTGTTCCTCCAGCTGGTGGACCTCAGTATTCAGCTGAGACTCGAATTCTGACTGCAGCTTGGGAGTAAGTACATTGTCAAGGTAGCTTTTTGCCACCAGGGGGTCGGACTGCGTTCCGAAAGCAGAGGCGGCATAAGCGCCGACGCTGATACCGACGGCGAGAACAAGCACGCCGGCCAAAACCAACAGTAATTTTTTGTTTTTCATGGTATGTATCCTTTCTCTGGAACTGCCCGCCGCAGGTAAGCGCTGCCGACCTGCGGCGGCTTTTTCTCAGCCTTCAAGCCCGAAGCTTACGGCTATCGCGTTGTCCACCTCGTTCATGAGGGGTTCGTCGAGCCTGCCCATTTTTTCGCGCAGGCGCGATTTGTCGATGGTTCTTATCTGTTCAAGCAATATCACACTGTCACGGCTCAGCCCGCAGCTTTGGCCGGAGAGCTCAATGTGCGTGGGCAGCCTGGATTTCCCAACTTGGGATGTTATTGCAGCCGCTATGACAGTTGGGCTATGCTTGTTGCCCGTATCGTTTTGAACTATGAGCACGGGGCGCATCCCGCCCTGCTCGCTGCCGACCACGGGGCTTAGGTCGGCGTAGAAAATATCTCCGCGTCTGACTGTGCTCACTTTATTCACACTCCGATGTTTATTGCCCGCTACATTATATGTAGGAGAGCAATTACATTGTTTCACATCAGAGTGAAAAATATACATATGGATGAAGCAAAAAGCTCGTCAGCCTATATAGCTTCTGGGGACCCTTTCCGACACGCCGCAGAGCATCTCATACCCAATGGTACCGGCTTTTTCGGCAAGCTCGTTTACAGATATAACCTCATGGCCGTCGTGACCGAATACTGTGGCGATGTCCCCCACCTTTACGTCTTTTATATCAGTTACGTCAATCATGCACATATCCATGCATATTCTGCCTACCTGCCTGCATCGCTCTCCGTGAACAAGCATATCAATTTTGCCGGACAGCACCCTGTGCAGCCCGTCCGCATAGCCAATAGAGACGACAGCGACCCTCATTTTCCTGTCGGCTGTGAATGTGCATCCATAGCTTACGCACTCCCCGGCTTCAAGCTCGTTCACCTGAACTATACGAGCCTTCAGTTCCATAGCCGGAGCGCAGTCGATTGTGCCCTTTCCCAGCCCGTTATAAACGCCGTACAGAGCGATTCCGGGGCGTACCATGTCAAGATACATTTCAGGATAGTTGTACACGGCCCCGCTGTTAGCACAGTGCTTGACAGCAAAGTGAATATTTGTTTTTTTCTCGATCTCTCCGACGGCTTGCTCAAAGCGCTTAAACTGCGCTAAGGTATAATCTCCGCCGTCGGGCTCATCCGACACCGCGCAGTGGGTGAAAATCCCCTCTGCGTCAAAGCCGGGCAGGGCCAGAGCTTTTACCACGTCGGAAACGTCGCCGTCCTTTACGTCAAAACCGGTTCTGCCCATGCCGGTCTCCAGCTTTACATGGATTTTGAGTTTTGCACCGAGTTTTTCAAGCCTCGCGGAATAGTCTCTGGCATATTGGAGGCTGCCGAGCGTCTGAGTCACCTCCGCCCTGACGAGCCTCTCGGTAAATTCCGGGGCAGTAGCGCCGAGAACGAGAATCGGCAGCTCTATACCCGCCTCGCGAAGCTGCTCCGCTTCGTCCAGACACGCCACGCCAAGATAGTCACAGTGGAAAGTCTCAAGCATTCTCGCTGTCTCAACGCCTCCGTGACCGTAAGCGTTGGCCTTTACAACCCCCATAAACTTACATCCCTCGGGGAGCTTATCCTGTATCTTGTACATATTGTACTGTAATGCCGTAATACTGATCTCCGCCCACGCTCTCTTTTTAAAGTAAAGCATTCTTTTGTACCTCAAGTCCTATTTAATTTGTGAAATGTTTATTTTTAGAATGACCGAATTTTCCTTGCGTATAGCGGCAAAAACAGGTTCCATTTCAGCTCCGGCCTGCCAGAGCGTCATCTTCTCTCCGTCTGCAAGTTCCAGTTCCGTAACAAGAACCTCAACATCCTCCATTTTCTCCCTACCGAGGTTTTCGACATGTCCCTCCCTTATGAAATCCATAAATACCGGGAGCGCTGTCATGGGCGAGATCCCCTCTGTTACGCCGCTGCCCGTCTCAAGTATGGCACCGTCGAAGATCAGCTCCGACTCACCGTTCTCAATCCGCGCAGATACGCCTGTTATAAGCTCCGGAGACAGGACCTCAATGGTCTCTCCGTCCTCCGAGGATATGTAGCGCAGTGTGTATTCGCAGACCCTGTCGTCGGAGGAAAAATAAGTGACATCCGCAGTTATCTCGTGCTCTTCCACGGCGAGAAAGCTCTCCCGCCATAGCTCAAAGTCCTCCTCCAGCTTCTCCGAGCCGGAACATCCGGCGAGAAACACAAGGCTTATCATAAGTGCAAGCGTTACAGCCCGCCTTATTTTGACCATTCCTTTCGGGAATTAAAAATTATCTCTTTGGTGATCTCAGGTATTTCGTCCAATATATCTGAGGGCAGCATGGAGTATTCTCCAAGCTCCTTAGCACAGCTATCGCCCGCGAGGGCATGTATAGCGCATGCCGTGACCACCGCCTGCTTTACGGGCAGCTGCACAACAAGACCTCCAATTATACCCGCAAGCAGATCGCCGCTCCCGCCCTTTGCCATGCCCGCGTTTCCAAATGGTATTATGTAAACTTCTTCTCCGGGGAACGCACATATCGTGTGATGCCCTTTAAGAACCAGAATGCAGTTGCGCTCGTCTGCAAATTTTCGTGCGTCGGAGACTCTGTCTCCGGAGAGGGCTCCGCCCAGACGGACAAATTCGCCCTCATGCGGAGTCAGTATCGGCGGAATGTCTGCCGCTTTTATGACCGCGGGATCGTCGCCAAGGGCATAGAGCCCGTCTGCGTCTATAACAAACCGTCTGCCGCTTTCACAGAGAAGCCCTCTCACAAGCTTGCTCAGCTCGTCGGAACGACCGAGCCCACAGCCAATCACACAGGCGTCGCAGCTTTGCAGCTTATCCCTGATCTGAACAGCGGCTTTGGAGCTCAAAAGGCCGCCCGCGCCGTCCTGCAGCGGAAATGGCATCGGTTCCAGAAGATGGCTTGCCGCTATTTCATAAATCGTCTGAGGAACACCGAGAGATACAAGACCGGCCCCGCTTCTCGCGGCGGCTCTGGCACAGAGCACAGGTGCGCCGGTATACCCCACACTGCCGCCCACCACAAGCAGTTTTCCGTAGTCGCCCTTGTGGCTTAACGGTGAGCGCGCAGGCAGGCTCAATTCGTCGTACATGACGGCTATAACATCGGTTTCCGTCTCTGCGACCACCTCTGCGGGAATACCTATATCAGCAATACGGAGCTGACCGCAGCAGGTACAGCCCGGCTCAACAAAATGACCTGTTTTTGCCAGGGAAAAGGTCACCGTGACGTCCGCTTTAACGGCGGCCTTCAGAATTCTTCCGCTGTCCGCCTCCACGCCGCTTGCGATATCTGCCGCAACTACGGGGACGTCCGCGGAATTGATCAGTTCTACAGCCTTTAGAGCCTTGCCCTTCAAATCAGCATTGAGCCCTATGCCGAACATGGCGTCGATCACAACACCCGCGCCTGAGAGCGCCTTTCTTGCCTCATCTGCGGAGAAATCCTCCAGCCTTCCGCCCAGTTCCGTGAGCCTGCGCTCCATCTCGGCGCAATCCTCCGTCATTTTGGTACGGTCGCCTACGAGAAAGCAGCGCACCTCAACGCCCCGGCGCAGCAGATATGAGGCGGCTGCCACGCCGTCTCCGCCGTTGTTGCCGCATCCGCAGAATATGACCGCGGACTTCTTCCCATTGATAAGGCCCATTGCAGCAGCGGCTATGTGCCCCGCGGCATTGGTCATCAGGAGTGTCGAGGGGATACCCAGAACGTGTATCGCCTTGCTGTCGGCGTCGCGCATGGCTTTTGATGTTGTCAGCCGCATGAAAAGACCTCCGTCCACAGTATTTGTATTATATCCGCGAATTCTGTAATAGTCAATTTTTATCTTGCCTTATGAACATATTTATGTTATAAGTATAGCTTAGTAGTCACAAATTGTTAATTGCGCTGAAGGGGAAAATAATATCCGTCACCGCCAAAGAGAGGGGCCGCCGCCGGCTGAAAGCGCCCTGCGTAAAAGATATTTGGTTCGCCCCGGAGCACCCGACCAATCATCGGCGGTACGTCCCGTTACAGACGGCAGAGTGCGGCGTTTTGCGCCGAATTCGGGTGGTACCGCGGAAGTCAGACCTTTCGTCCCTTTTATTGGGGCGGAAGTTTTTTTATTCCCAAAAACACAAAGATCACATAAAAGGAGAACAAGATGAGCATGAAAGAAACGTTGCAGCAGCTCAGAGAGAGCTCTCTTGGGGCTATAACAGCCGCTGAAAACATTGATGCGCTGGAAGCTCTGCGTGTAAAGTACCTTGGCAAAAAGGGCGAGCTGACCACAATATTGAAGCAGATGGGCGCTCTTTCCGCCGAAGACCGCCCCATAGTGGGACAGCTCGCCAACGAGGTACGCGAGACGCTGACATACAACATTGAACAGCGCCGCAAAACTCTCTCAGAAAAGCTCCTCGAAATGAGGCTGAGCAGCGAAACGCTGGACATAACCATGCCCGGCAAGCCTGTGGAAATAGGCAAAAAGCACCCTCTGAACACAGTTCTGGACGAGGCAAAAGACATCTTCATCAGCATGGGCTTTACCATTGCCGAGGGCCCCGAGGTCGAGCTCTCAATATACAACTTTGACAAGCTCAACACACAGGAGGGTCATCCCGCCCGTGACAGGCAGGACACATTCTATTTCACCGACGACGACAGTCTGCTGCTGCGCACACAGACCTCGCCCGTACAGGTCCGCGTTATGGAGACCCAGCCTCTGCCCATACGCATAATCTCCCCGGGCAGAGTTTACCGAAAGGACGAGGTGGACGCGACCCACAGCCCCATGTTCCACCAGATAGAGGGGCTGGTGGTCGACAGGGGCATCACCATGGGAGACCTAAAAGGCACACTTAATACGCTTGTGAGGCAGCTTTACGGCGAGAACACCGTCACCCGTTTCCGGCCGCACCACTTTCCGTTCACCGAGCCATCCTGCGAAGTGGACGTCCAGTGCTTCGAGTGCGGCGGCAGGGGCTGCCGCGTCTGTAAGGGAGAGGGCTGGATAGAGCTTCTCGGCGCGGGCATGGTCCACCCGAAGGTTCTCGAGGGCTGCGGAATAGACTCAAGCGTCTACTCCGGCTTTGCCTTTGGTATAGGTTTAGAGCGCATGGCCATGCGTCGCTTCAATATAAGCGACCTTCGCCTCATATATGAGAACGACGTCCGTTTTCTCAGCCAGTTCTAAGGAGGTACAGACAATATGAATCTTTCACGCGAGTGGCTGTCCGAATTCACGGACATCAGGGCAACAGATAAAGAATACTGTGATGCGATGACTCTCTCCGGCTCAAAGGTAGAGGGCTGGGAAGTCACCGGCGAAGAAATTAGCGCTGTGGTCGTTGGAAAGGTCACAGAGATCGTACGCCACGGCAACTCCGACCACATGTGGATCTGCACTGTAGATGTCGGCAAAAACAGCCCCATAACCGTCGTCACGGGCGCACAGAACGTCAGGACTGGCGACCTCGTACCCGTTGCACAGGACGGCTCAGCTCTGCCCGGCGGTATCAAAATCCACACCGGCAAGCTGCGCGGCGTTGAATCACAGGGGATGCTCTGCTCCCTCAAGGAGCTGGGTCTGGACTCGCACGACTACCCCTACGCCATTGAGGACGGCATCTTCATAATTCAGGAGCCCTGCAAAGTCGGCGACGACATAAGGGACGTTCTGGGCTTGGGCGATACTGTTGTGGAGTTTGAGATAACCAACAACCGCCCCGACTGTCTGTCCGTGATCGGTCTCGCCCGCGAGAGCGCAGCGACCTTCGGAACCGAGCTCAAGCTCCACAAACCCGTCATAAAGGGCGGTGCGGGGAATATTTCAGACCACCTCACCGTTGAGATCGCCGATCCCGCTCTCTGCCCGCGCTACACCGCGAAGATGGTCAGGAACATAAAGATCGGCCCTTCGCCGGAGTGGATGCGCCGGAGGCTCCGCGCCAGCGGTGTGCGCCCCATCAACAATATCGTTGATATTACAAACTATGTTATGCTTGAGTACGGTCAACCTATGCATGCTTTCGACTACTCCTGTGTAAAAGGCAGAAAAATCATAGTCCGTCGCGCGGCCGAGAGCGAGTTTCTCACCACGCTGGACGGTAAAGACCGCGCCATCACCCCCGATATGCTTGTAATTGCAGACGAGTACAACCCTATCGCTCTTGCGGGAGTAATGGGGGGGCTCAGCAGCGAGGTCACAGACAGCACAAACACGATCGTATTCGAGTCCGCCAACTTCAACGGGACCTCGATCCGCAAGACCGCCATTGCCCTGGGTATGCGCACGGACGCTTCCGGCAGATATGAGAAGGGTCTCGACCCCATGAACACCGTCCCGGCCGCCGAGCGGGCCTGCGAGCTCATTGAGATGCTCGGTGCCGGCGAGGTGATGGACGGGGTCATAGATGTCGTCGCCGCAGAGCCGAAGCAGGTATGTCTGCCTTTGGAGCCCGACCGCATAAACTCCCTGCTGGGTACCGAAATAAGCCGCGGATTCATGGTAAAAGTCCTTGAAAAGCTCGACTTTATAATCGACGGCGACATGATCCGCGTACCGTCTTTCCGCTCCGACATCGAGCACTATGCAGACATAGCCGAGGAGGTCGCCCGATTCTACGGCTATGACAAGATAGAGCCGACCATGTTTTCCGGCGCAGCCGCCAAGGGCGGATATTCAAAGAAGCAGCAGTTTGAGCGCTCCATCAGCGCCATCTGCCGCGGTATGGGCTATTACGAAGTCATGACCTACTCCTTTGGCAGCAAAACAGCGTGGGACAAGATAAATCTCCCTGAAAACAGCCCCCTCCGCAGAGCATTTGTAATTCAAAACCCGCTGGGTGAGGACACCAGCGTAATGCGCACCGTTGCCCTGCCCTCCATGCTGGACGTGCTGGGCACAAATCTCTCCAAGCGCAACATGGACGTAAAGCTCTTTGAACTGGCCACCGTCTATCTTCCCACTGAGGACAGCGAACTCGCCGACGAGCAGACAATTCTGACTCTCGGCGCTTACGGTGCGGGTACCGGCTTCTATGAACTCAAGGGCTGCATCGAAGCTCTACTCGGCGCCCTTCGCATTGGTGGTCTGCGTTTCGAAGCCGTATCGGACAACAGGGCCTACCATCCCGGGCGCTGCGCGGCCGTCTTCAGCGGCGACGTCTATCTGGGTATATTCGGACAGATTCACCCCGCCGTCTGTCCGGATTTCGGTCTGGCCGGCGAGATCTTTGCAGCCGAGCTGAGCCTCCGCGATATGATGCGCTGTGTCGGCCCCGAGCCGACCTATGTTCCCCTGCCCCGTTTCCCCGCGATGACACGCGATATAGCGGTAGTCTGCAGCCGCGGCGTCACAGTTGCCGCTCTGGCGGACGCCATGTACAAGGCCGGCGGTGAATACCTTGAGAGCTGCAAGCCGTTTGACGTCTACACCGGTCCCGGCATACCGGAGGGCAAACGCAGCGTCGCTTTCTCGCTTACAATGCGCGCAAAGGACCAGACTCTCACCGACGAACACGCCGACGAGATAATGAAATCTATACTCTCCAATCTTGAAAAAGTCCATGGAGCAGTAATAAGATAAGGCGTTTTGCGTTAAAATGTAATGTAATAGTAATAATTCCTCGCTTTACAGAACGGTAATATTTGCTATAATAGGAATGCAGTCGAAAAGGAGGGCAGTATATATGGAAGATGCAACTCGCAAATTCAACATAATAGACAATAAGACCGAAATGAAAGAGATATTGTCCTCTGTATATAACTCTCTTGTTGTAAAGGGCTACAACCCCATAAACCAGTTGGTCGGCTATATCCTCTCTGAGGATCCCACTTATATAACCAATTACAACAATGCGAGAAGCCTTATCTGTCGTCTCGACAGGGATGAGCTTCTCCACGAGCTTGTTGTAAGTTACCTCGAAAAATAAATTTCAGATGTCTGTGCCGCACATTCGTGCGGCACAGTATTTTCTTGTCTTAAAACTCTTGACAACGGCGAGGAATATAGTATAATAACTCTTGCGTCTGAAAAAGTTTCAAATTTAGCGGGTTTGTGTAATGGTAGCACACCGGACTCTGACTCCGTTTGTGAGGGTTCGAATCCTTCACCCGCTGCCAGACGGAAATTGCCCTGAAAGTGTTGTTTTTCAATACTTTCAGGGCTTTTTGCTTTATTTGACACACCACTGTATAATAAAAATCACCCCATGCTGGCAAAAAGCCCTCTTAATGTTGCATTTTTAAACATAAGTGTTAAAATGAGGACTCAGACTTCAATTTCTGAAGGCCGGTAACGCTCCGCCCCGCTATGGATACCTCCGGCAATTAACTTTGCCTACAAAATATTTCGGAATCAGGTACAGGAAGTCTATGAAGTTCATTAGGAGGGAAAACGGCCGATGGATCGGGAACAGTCGGGCTTCTACCGCTTTTTACGGAGAATAGTCCAAATCTTCACCAAAAAAATGCATACTATATGGGAGCAGCCCTTTGAAAATATGCCCTCGGTCTTTGTATGCAACCACGACCGCGCCTACGGACCCATAGCCATGTGCGCACATTTTGACCGCTATGAGGACGTCCGTCCGTGGATAAACTCGCCGGTTCTGTCCATAAGGGAAACGCCCTCGTATGTGCGCCGGGATTTCTGGTGGAAGCCCGGTAAATGGTACACATGGATACTCGACCACACCTTGGCATACATAGTGGCGCTGATCCTGCCCCCTATTCTCAAAGGCAGCGCCTGTATTCCCGTATACCACGATACAAGAGTTATTTCAACATTAAAAGACAGCATCAGCGCGTTAAAAAGCGGCAAACACATTATCCTCTTCCCTGAACATCCCTCAGGCTACTGCCAGTATGAAGAAGAGATCGTAAACGGCTTCGTATCAATTGGAAGGCTGTTCTACCGCCGCACGAAACAGATCCTCTACTTCTATCCGACCTTCATTGACTGGTCCGGAAAGACGATCACCGTTTCCGAGCCAGTACCCTATGACCCGGATATGGATACAGCTGAGTTCACAAAAAAAGTCTCCGACAAGGTGGAGAGCCACTTCCGCCGCTGTGAGGGTGAGCTACATACGGTATAGAGTAAAAAGTGCCGGCCCCTATGGCCGGCACTTTTTATTTCTCACTTCATAAATCTCTTTATAATCCTCATATTTTTCCCTGTATAGGGGTGGTACCTCATGGGCAAATCCAGCCAGTTGGCCTTTTTAAGTACGCTTTTGTAGTGTGTAAAGGTGTCAAAGCTGAGCTTGCCGTGGTAGGCGCCCATGCCGCTGTCTCCGACGCCTCCAAAGCCCATGTGGGAGGTTGCCAGATGCACTATGGTGTCGTTGACGCAGCCTCCGCCGTATGAAACCCGGGTAAGAACCTTCTTTTCCACAGACTTATCGGTGGTAAACAGATACAACGCCAGGGGCTTGGGACGGGCTGTAATCTCCGCTATTGCTTCGTCGAGATCTGAATATGTCAGAACCGGCATAATCGGTCCGAATATCTCCTCTTTCATTACGGCGTCGTCCCATGTGACGCCCTTCATAAGTGTCGGCTCAATGAAACGCCTTGAGGGATCGCCGCGGCCGCCTATGACGACCTTAGCGGGTTCGATCAGTCCCATTATACGCTCATAGTGCTTGTCATTAACTATAGTCGGCATATGCGAATAGTCGCCGTTGGGGAAAAAACCTGCCACAGCTTTTTTGTACTCCTCAATAAATCGCTCACAGATGCTGTCCTTAATATACAAGTAGTCCGGCGCGACGCAGGTCTGTCCCGCGTTAAGGTATTTGCCGAAGGCTAGGCGCTTCGCCGCCACAGGCAGATTTGCCGTCTCGTCGATTATTACGGGGCTCTTGCCCCCGAGTTCGAGACTCACGGGTGTAAGGTTCCTTGAGGCACACTCCATGACATATTTGCCGACGGTCACGCTGCCGGTGAAAAAAATATAGTCGAACTTCTGCTGGAGGAGCTTCTGATTCTGCTCTCTGCCGCCCTCTACAACCGTGACATACTCCGGCGGGAACGTCTCTTCAATGATGCCAGCTATCAGCTTGCTGGTGCTTTGTGCATAGGCAGAGGGTTTTAAAACGCAGCAGTTTCCGGCCGCAATAGCGCCTATCAACGGCTCGATAGTAAGCTGGAAAGGATAGTTCCAGGGGGACATTATTAGAGCGACACCGTAGGGTTCGGGCACAACAAAGCTGCGGGAGGGAAACTGCGCCGGGGGCGTTTTTACAGACTCCGGCTTTGCCCAGGACTTGAGGCGCCTTATTACGAACTTCAGTTCCTCAAGTACCATGCCGGTTTCGGTCATATAAGCTTCAAGCTCCTGCTTGCCGAGGTCGGCATACAGTGCTTTTGCTATGGCCTCCTCGTTGTCCTTGACCGCATCCCTGAGTTTTTTAAGAGACGCAAGCCTCGACTCTAGGGAAAGCGTGTTTCCGCTCAGGAAATATGCTCTCTGTTTTTCTACGATCTCCTCAATATTCATAGCATGCCTCACTATTTTAAACAGTAATTACTCTGTCAGATCTGCTTTACATAATATCATTCATCAGCCATCTCCGCAAGCATATTTTTCTAAAACAGCGGGCAGATACCGTCGTTTTTTGTCACTTTTGATAAAAAGTTGTTGAAATACCAGATGACAGGTTTTATAATAGTTGCAAAAATGGAGGAAGAGAATAATGCATAACAAAAAGGGGCTTATTGCCGAATTCAAAGAATTCATCTCCCGCGGCAGCGTGGTCGATCTAGCCGTCGGAATAATTATCGGCTCGGCCTTCACCGCCATTGTAAACTCCCTTGTAAACGATATCATCATGCCCTTTATCGGCTGGCTCATGGGAGACACCGACCTGTCAAAGTACCAGCTGGTCCTCGGTGCCGACAACGCCATTATGTACGGCAGTTTCCTTCAGGGAATCCTTAATTTTCTCCTGATCGCACTGGTCGTGTTTATAATGGTAAAGGCTATCAACAAGTTCCGCCGCAAAAAGGAGGAGCCCGAAGCGGCTCCCATCCCCGACCCTCAAGTGGTGATTCTCGCAGAGATCCGGGATTTGCTTAAGGACAAATAGGAAAGAATATACAGCGGCATGGTTCTCCATGCCGCTGTGCTTATAAAGTGCGATCTTATAAGTTTTGTCTGCCGGATATATGGGCCTTCAGCCCTTATCTGCTCTTGGGCTCCTGAATCTTCATAATGTCCCAGCCTTCGAAGTCCTCTTCTTCAATAAGCGGGCTGGTGCAGATTTTCTTTTTCAAGTCCTGACGGAAGTCGGGATGAGCTATCTGGATTATCTTTCTGATACGATCTTTCAAAGTATTGCAGAATACATCCGCAACACCCCACTCGGTTACAAGGTACATAACAAAGTTTTTCAGAGTTGTGACAACGGAGCCTTCAGGCAGCCATGGGACTATGTTTGAGTGGGTCACTCCGTCATGGTCAGTATATGTGGAACGTATACAGATAAAGCTGCGCCCGTTCTTGGCTCTGGTCGCGCCGTAAACATAGGCAAACGAGCCTCCGGTTCCGCTGTAAGGCTGGAGTCCCTGTGCCTCTGCACAGACCTGACCTATGAGATCGCACATAAAAGCGGCATTAATGGCAACAAGATTCTCCTGCTGCATGATGTAAAACGGATTGAGTCCGTATTCAACGCCGACGAGCTTCGCTCTCGAGTCCTCGGAGCAGAACTTGAAAAACTCCTCGGAACAGGCTCCGGGGCTGCAGGCGGTTATCTTTGTTATTACGCCTTCGCGGCACAGCTGCGCCATATTGTCGCAGGCCACCTCGGAGAATATCTCAAACTGTCCTATGCCCTTCAGGTTTGAAAGAACTTCTTCGCCCAGACCGCCGAAACCTATCTGCAGTTTGTCGCCGGAGTTGATGTAGGGCATAATGTAAGAAGCTATTTTTTTGTCAATATCCTGTGGCTCTGCGGCGGGAACGGCAATCATCTCCGTTGGAGCTTCGACTATATAGTCAAAGTCTGTGATATGTACGGAGGTCACTTCGACATCTCCGGGCATAGGATATTGACCTGTAGAGTCCAGAAATGCCACTCTGAGCTTGATTTCAGGGCGCTGCGCGATAGCCTTGACAACCGATACACCATAGCCGCCGCAGTTACACCAGCCGTTTTCGTCGGGCGGACAGCAATGGATCGCCAGTTTGTCACAGCCGTAGGCAAACGGCGCCTGATCCAGCTGATCATAGTTTGCACCCGCATACTCCATGATGCCCATCTCACCGGACAAACGCTCCAGAGGGACGCAGAACATGCTGTTCATACGGAAATGCTTTTTTGACTCTCTGTCGAACATTATGTCCGCCGGCTGGCACATGCAGTTATACATCATAAAAATGTCATTATATTTTCCCATATTTTTGTAGAGAACATCCAGAAGCTCATAAGGGACCTGGTTGCACTGACCTATCCACCAACGGTCTCCGTCTCTGAAACACTCCTCTGCTACCTTCTCTGTTGTGCTAAGGTGCTCTTTGTACCACACTCTCCAATCGATATCAAAATTTGCCATTCCTGATAACCTCTCCTTCATTAATAATTATTCCCGTACGCTGCGATAATGAAGAATGAACGCGGCCCTTCCATCCACGAAATCCTTCGTGTTTATTATATAATTATTGAATTTTTATTTCCAATAATTTGTGGAAAGTGTATATATGCTTTTGGGTTTTTGTATTCTATAATATAGATAATACCAAATTCATAATTTATTTATTATGGAATTGCGTCTCAGTTTTCCCCAATATATGGTTACTTAATCAGCAGTATTGACGAATTATTAATGGTTCTGGTCTATCCACAGCGATTGTCGATAAAAGGCTCAAAATCTGGTGTGCACTTTTGATTCACTTCTTTGTGAAAGATTGTGGGGTATGATTATGGAACTCAAGGATCTGCACTATTTTTGTCTAACAGCGGAAACCGAACATGTCACAAAAGCCGCCGAAAAGCTTGGCGTTGCTCAGCCATACCTGACAAAAGTCATAAATCATGTTGAGGAAGAGCTGGGGGTAAAGCTTTTCGACAAAGTCGGCCGTCAGATCAGGCTCAACAGCTACGGCCAGGCCTTCTATATCCAGGCAAAGAAGGTCCTCTCCTGCATGGACAATCTATACACAGAGATGGACCATCTCCTTGACAGGCAAAGTCGCAACATCACTCTGCTGTCCAATACCGAGGCATATACGCCGGGGCTAATAGCCAACTTCACCAATGGCAACACGAAGTATGGCCTTTCCCTCTTCTATTCCTCCACCAGCGGTATAATAGAAGCTCTAAAGACCGGCGAAGCGGACTTTGCCCTATCCTGCCCACCCATAGCGTCCGGTTTGATAAAAGGCGTCAACACCGACATCGCTTTTTACGATGTCGGCTGGATTCTGCTCCCGCCCGACCATCCACTATTGAAGAAAAAAGTCATTGATTTCCACGAACTTGACGGAGAAAACCTCGTCACCTCGCCCTCGGACTCGGCAATACGCTGGAAAGTGGAACCGATATACGAAAACTACGGCATGGAGATGAATATTGTCTGCGAATCAAACAACCTCTACCTGGCAACCCAGGCTGTACAGAGCGGCATGGGCTACGCTTTCATGCCCAGCCTGTACCTGAACAGCCGTCCAGAGCTGTATCAATACTCTGTTGAAGTATATGCGCCCCAAGAGGAACGCCAATCCTATTTTGGCTTCAGCTATAAAGAAAGCTCCATGGACAACAGAAACGCCCGTCATTTCCGTGACTTCGCCATATCCTATTTTAACGAGCTTCAGAAACAGGTTAACTACACCCGCACCTCTGAAATACCGGTCAAATACGGCATAGAGAATAAGGGCCTCTGACCCCGAAATATTAAAAGCGCCCAACATCTGAGCATCCTCAGATCAACACCCCCCTGTCATTTTGGGAGGGCTATTGTCTGTTTTTACGGAGCAGATCAGTAGGGGCGCTTTTTTACTTTTTTATTACAAAAGTTTTAACAATCTTGTGGATTTTCGAATTAGGAGTATAAATAATGTGGAA
>ENA-UOXR01001134-UOXR01001134.1-bioreactor-metagenome-genome-assembly--contig:-NODE-1134-length-28855-cov-26.316042_pt1 | contig 28855 bp, 21 predicted proteins | sample MGYA00238164_ERZ764825 | MGnify/ENA primary metagenome ERZ764825 (study PRJEB28920, sample SAMN05720171) | bioreactor metagenome | isolation source: Anaerobic biogas reactor | place: USA:Washington... | reverse complement strand
CCACGAACGCGCTTCGTGTCCACCGCGCAGGCGACGCCGCCAACGTCGTCGTTCCGGCATACGAGTCCTAGCCGGCCCTGGAGGCCCCCGGCTATTGCTGTGCGCCCCGCACGGGCGCACGCCTTCCAGCCCGGCGTGCACAGCTCGGGTTCTTGCACCAGCCGCCGGGTGATGCTGGCAGGTCGGCCGTTATAGTGGGACGGGCGCTCGTAGGGTGCCGGCCGAGATGGTGGAATGGCAGACACGGAGCACTCAAAATGCTTTGCCCGCAAGGGCGTGCGGGTTCAAGTCCCGCTCTCGGCACCACCGCACGTGTGGCAGGGGCTCGTCAGGCGACGCGGTGAGCGGGGGAGCAGGTGGACCGCGTAGGCTCGCTCGCGAGATGAGCAATTCCAGTACGCCTTCAGACGGTGTGACGCGATCGAGCGCGGACACCGCAGTGCCAGCCAACCCTGCCCCGATCGAGCCCGCGACCGTGGGTGAGCTCGCTGGTCGAGCGGCAGACCCACGCCACCCTCCCGGCGACGTGCAGGCAGGTCCGGCGAGGCCCTCCAGCTACCAGATGGAGGGTGGGGAGACGGGCTCGCCCGACCCATTCGTCACGGTCGTCCTGCCCTGCTACAACGAAGAGGCGCACGTTCTCGCGGAGATTGAGCGCATCACCGCTGCTCTGGACGCCAGCGAGTTCGACTACGAGCTTCTCTGCATCGACGACGCCAGCACGGACGGCACCCTCCAGGTCCTTCGCGCTGCCCTCCCCAGGTTTCCGCACCTGCGGGTCCTGCCCTTCCGTCGAAACGGCGGTTCGGGTACCGCGCGACGGATCGGAACCCAGCAGGCTCGCGGCACCGTCGTCGTCTGGACCGACGCGGACATGACTTACGAGAACGAGCGCATCCCCGAGCTGGTCCGCATCCTGCGGGACGACCACAGCTATGACCAGGTCGTTGCCGCGCGCACCAGTGAGCAGGGGACCCACCGGTGGGCAAGGGTGCCGGCCAAGTGGATCATCCGGAAGATCGCCGAGTGGCTGACCGCGTCACGCATCCCGGACCTGAACTCCGGGCTGCGCGCGTTCCGGCGCGAGATCTCGCTTCCGTACCTACGGCTTCTGCCGGCCGGCTTCTCCTGTGTCACGACCCTGACCATCGCCTTCCTGGCGAACCAGCACGACATCCTCTATGTCGAGAGCCGCTATGCGAAGCGTGCCGGCGTGAGCAAGTTCCACTTCGTCCGGGACGCGTATCGCTACATCCTCCAGGTCCTGCGGATGGTCATGTACTTCGACCCACTTCGCATCCTGATGCCGGTCGCCCTGTGGCTCCTCGGGATCGGCATCGTCAAGTCGATCGTGGATCTTGTGAGGTACCAGGCTCCCTATCTGGCGAACAACACCGTACTCCTCGTTGTCTCCGGTCTGATGATCGCCACCCTGGGCTTGCTGGCCGATCTCATCGTCCGCTCGCGCGACGGCGTCTGAGGAATGCGCTCGACGCCGTCCAGTCGCCGGCCAGGGACGGAGCTGCTCCGCGTTGCCGTCGTCGGCCCGACCCATCCGTATAAGGGTGGGGTCGCGGCGCATACCACCGCGCTGGCCCATGAGCTGCGGCGAGCCGGCCACGACGTCGAGCTCGTCTCCTGGCGTCACCTGTACCCCAGCCTCCTCTACCCGGGCAGACAGAAGCTCGGCGACGAGCGACCCGATGTCGAGCCCTTCGACAGGACCAGCTGGGAGTTGAGCTGGGCGAGGCCCGACTCGTGGTGGCGCGTCGGACGTCGGTTGCGTGAGGTGGACGTCATCGTCGTCGTCCATGTCGTGCCGCAGGTCGTTCCGGCGCACCTGGTCCTCACCCGGGCGGCCCGCCGGAGGCGAGGCTCCAGGCCGAGGGTGGTCGGGGTGGTGCACAACGTCCTTCCCCATGAGGCGCAGCCGGGGGCAGACCTCCTGATGAGGCGCTTCTTCTCAGCCCTCGACGGCACTGTGGTCCACAGTGCCGAGCAAGGCGTGCTCGCTGAAGGGCTCGGAGCGCAACACGTCGAGGTGGCCCGCCTGCCGCCGCACCTGCCCGGTGGACCACCTGTGCCACGCCCTCCCCACGATGGCCCGGCGCGTCTCCTCACTCTCGGGCTGGTGCGCGACTACAAGGGCATCGACCTTGTGCTCGAAGGCCTGCGATACGTCCCCGACGTGACCTTGACCATCGCAGGCGAGCTCTGGGGTGCGGCAGGGGAGAGGGTCAAGATGCTGGCGGCTGATCCACTCATCGCTGAGCGGGTGCACCTGCAGCCCGGATACGTTCCAGCAGACCGGATCGCTCCTCTCCTGGCCCAACACGATGTGCTCATGTTGGCGTATCGATCGGCGACCAGCTCCCAGAACGTCCTCCTCGCCCATCACCACGGACTACCGGTCGTCGTGAGCCGTGTCGGGACGCTCCCGGACGGCGTCCGAGAAGGCGTTGACGGCCTAGTCGTCGAGCCGGACGACACCGGGTCGCTCGTCGCGGCGCTCCACCGCATCGCGAACAGGGACTTCCTCGAGAGGCTCCGCGACGGTGTGCAGGCACCCGATCTGGTCCGACCTTGGTCCAGCTATGTCGTAGCTGTGGAAGCAGCGGCCCAATGATGTCGTCACGGCCCGCTCCACGTGGGGACAGCCAGCCGGACGAGGGCGATTACCGCGTCGTCGCAGAGCCGCCAGGGGGGCGCGTGCTGGCGGCGGCAAAGGTTGCGGCCGAGGTGGTGCTCTGGTCGGAGGTGGCCGTGCGCCGTCGAACTGCAAGGCTCCGCCGGCGGCAACGTGCCGTTCCGGACCTTGTCCCACCGACGGCAGTCCTTCAGCGCCGCGCGGACTGGCAAGCGGCTGTGGTCCACGCGAGGTCCAGGGGTCTGCCACTGCACCGCGACCGACCGAAGAACTGGGATGCCATCGGCGCTGTGGGCGCCATCCTGGGGCATGTGCCGCCATCCGAGTGGCCGGCTCTCCGGGTGATGGACGCAGGGTCCGCCCGCTACTCGCCGATCCTGCCCTGGCTGAGGCTCTACGGCCTGGGCGACGCGCCAGGTGTGCTCATAGGCCTCAATATCGAGTTCGGGCGCGAGCGGGTCTACGACGGCGTGCGATTCAACCACGGCGACGTGACCCGGACCCGACTGCCGTCCGGTTCGCTGGACGCGATCACGTGTATGTCGGTCATCGAGCACGGACTGCCGATCCCCGCATTCCTCGCCGAGTCGGTCCGGCTGCTTCGCCCCGGGGGCCTTCTCACCATCTCGACCGACTACGACCGTCAACCACCACGTACCGAGGGGCTCAGTGCCTATGGCAGCCCGGTACGCATCTTCGGCCCGGACGACATCCGCGCGCTCGTGGCGGAGGCCGACCGCGTGGGCCTTCGCCTGGTGGGCGAGCTCGATAATGAGGACCTGACGAATCCTGAGCGTCCGGTGCACTGGAAGCGGGTCGATCTCGACTACACCTTCATCCTTTTGACGTTCGAGCGCCAGTGACGAGGCGGCGCACTCCAGGGTGACCGGTTCCACGTTCAAGGGTGCCCGTGGCCTCGCTAGAGTGGGTGAGCACGAGGATGCGGCCCCGTCCGCTCTCGGCACGCTGTCAAGCAGAGCACTGGACGAGAGGGTCACGATGACGGACGAGGCGACAGCGACAGGCGAGATGCCATCCGACGGTACATTACGCATCCTCGTGGCCGAGGACGAGGCGATCATCCGCCTCGACCTGGCAGAGATGCTCACCGAGGCCGGTCATGACGTCGTGGGTCAGGCCAACAACGGTGAGCAGGCGGTGGAGCTGGCCAAGGAGCTGCGACCCGACCTCGTCATCATGGACGTGAAGATGCCGGTCATGGACGGCATCTCGGCCGCCGAGGCGATCGGGAAGGAGCGCATCTGCCCTGTCATCATGCTCACAGCCTTCAGCCAGAAGGACCTCGTCGAGCGGGCCCGTGACGCAGGGGTGATGGCCTACATCGTCAAGCCGTTCACGCCCAAGGACGTCATCCCCACCATCGACATCGCCCGCTCGCGCTGGGCGGAGATCGAGGCGCTGGAGGCCGAGATCGCCGACCTCGGGGACCGGTTGGAGACGCGCAAATCCGTTGACCGCGCCAAGGGCATCCTCATGACGAAGCTGAAGATCTCCGAGGCCGACGCCTTCAGGTGGATCCAGAAGACCGCCATGGACCGCCGGATGGGGATGCGCGAGGTCGCGGAGGCCGTCATCTCCGGGATGGGGTAGTCGGCCCCCAAGGCCTCGAGTAGTCGCAGACCGCAACCGTCGTACTGCGAGCTTTTACCCTGCCTGCGACCTTGCTCGGAGCCGATTGGTTCCGCGCAGGGGCTGTCTCCCGCCGGACCGCTCAGCGCAGCGCGACGACCAGGGTGGTGAGCACCGGCGCGACGATCAGCGCGGGAAGCATGTCTCCGACGGGGACGTCGCGGATCCGCAGCAGGCGCAAGCCGATACCTGCCAGCATGACGCCGCCCGTGGCCGTCAGCGCCGAGATCTGAGCGTCGGGCAGGAACTCGCCGAGGCCCATGCCCAGGACCGTCAGTGTCCCCTGGATTACCGCGACGGAGACGGCGGAGAACAGCACCCCGATCCCGAAGGTGGAGGCGAATGCCATCGCCGCGAAGCCGTCCAGCACGGACTTCAGGGCCAGTTGGTCGATTCCACGCCCTAGGCCGTCGTTGATCGAGCCCAGGATGGTCAGGGGTCCGACGCAGAACAGCAGGGTAGCGCTCAGCCAGCCCTCGACGAAGCGTTCCCGGGGACTCAGCTGCGCCGGGAGGTTCGGGTCGGGCTCGTCCTCGTCGTCGACGGATGCTGGATGTTCAGGGGGTTCGGCGAGGGAGTGGGGCTCGGCCGCACCGAAGCGGGAATGCACGGCGGCGGCGAGCGAGCCGAGCCGGTGCTCGATCCGGAGCAACGATCCGACGATCCCTCCGATGAGGAGCGATCCCAGGACGATGAGGACGGGTGCACCCGAGCCGGTGGCCGCCCGGAAACCCCCGTCCGTCACGGCAGCCGCGGTCAGGGCGGCCATGAGCAGGGTCACGAGTCCGAGGATGTCGGTGACGACTCCCTTGGTTCGCTCAGGGAAACGGCCTCCGACCGCCATGCCGACGATGGCGCCGACGACGACGGTGAGGACATTGATGACCGTGCCGAGGCCGGGGAAGTCAGGCGTCACGGAGTCCAAGCGTAGGCGGGGATCGTCGCGACCCTCAGACCTGCCCGAGATTTCGCCCAGGCCCTATTCACGAGTGCCTGACCACGGGCTAGGCTAACCCCGGTAGTAAGGCGCCTTGCGGGGGAGGCACCCAGTGATCGGCCCCTAGAGGAGGAGACGCAAACCGCATGGCTCGCCACCCGATCTCAGTGCTGCCGGTCTCCACGCCGGAGGAACGCCAGATCCTGACCCAGTTGTGGTTGTCGGCGAGTGTGGAGGCCGGGACCAGCCCGGAGGTCGCTTCGCGCAGAGCCAGTCAGGGAGTCGTCGAGACGGCCCTGCAGCGCCCGGACGTCTACGCCTTCCTCGCTCACCTCGAGGGCGAGCCGGTCGGTTTCGTCGTCGCGGCCGAGGCGGTGATGCGTTTCGGCGAGGGGGATGAGCTGGTGATCGAGCAGCTCTACGTCTCGGAGCGCGCCCGGAAGCACGGCGTTGCCCGAGCCATGCTCCACACGACGACCTCACTCGCGGAGCGGCTCGGCTTCGACCGGATGGGGAGCGCCGTGCCGTCGCATGCGCGCGAGGCCAACCGCTTCTTCGCGCGACTCGGCTTCGGTCCTGCAGTCACTCGCCGAGTGGCGAGCGTCAGCGCCGTCCGGCGACGGGTCGCGCCACACGACGCCAGCTCGTCACTGGATCGGCTCCTGCACCTGCGCCGGTCGATGCGGGCGCGTGAGCAGTCCAACCCTCGCGAGGTCACCGCGGGCCAGCCCGGCTGATCGGTCCCTGACCCCCAGAACGCGCCGGGGTGCGCCTCGCTCTACCGAGATGAGGTCGGACCGCGACCCGGCCGACACCAGGCGAGCACGCCAGGGACGAGGTCCAGCGGAGGGGAAGCTCAGGGCGCCTGCGGGGTCGAGCTCTGCTTCTCGCCCGGCACCGAGCTCCGGACCAGGCAGGTCAGCCGCGTCGAGCACACCCGCTGGCCGTCCTCGGTGGAGATGAGGATCTCGATGCTCGCAGCGGAGCGGCCGACGACGATCGGTGTGGCAACCCCGACGACCATACCGTCCCGCACTGCCTTGTGGTGTGTCGCGTTGATGTCCAGGCCGACGACGATGCGGTCTGGGCCGGCGTGGAGCGCGGCCATCATCGATCCGAGCGTCTCGGCGAGCACCACTGAGGCGCCGCCGTGGAGCAGCCCATAGGGCTGGGTGTTCCCGCGTACGGGCATCCGCGCCACCACCCGCTCGAGGCTGGCCTCGACGAACTCGATCTCCATCCGCTCGACAAGCGTCCCCTTGGACGCCTCGTTCATCCAAGCGACGATCTCGTCGGAGGTCGTGAGTTCCTCGAAGCCCATCAGCTGCCCTTTCTCTGGTGCGTCCGGACCAACCTAGCGGGTGAGGTCCGGTCGAGGATCTCGGGGGCTGCCGAGCTGCTACCGACCGCTGAATCCGACCTCAGGCTTGCTACGAGTGTCAGCGCGATCGTCCATGCCTGACAGGACCGTCGGAACGGTCAACTAGCCTTCAGGTGTGAGCCGACTTCTTCTCCTCGACGGACACTCGCTTGCCTACCGTGCGTTCTACGCGTTGCCGGTCGAGAACTTCTCGACGTCGACGGGACAGCACACCAACGCTGTGTACGGGTTCACCTCTATGCTCATCAACGTCCTTCGCGACGAGGACCCGACGCACGTGGCTGTCGCCTTCGACGTCTCTCGCAAGACGTTCCGCGCCGAGGAGTACACCGACTACAAGGCGGGGCGGGCGAGCACGCCGAGCGAGTTCGCGGGACAGCTGCCTCTCCTGCGGGAGGTCCTCGATGCGCTCAACATTGTCCACGTGGGCGTCGAGGGCTATGAAGCCGACGACATCATCGCCACGTTGACCGCGCAGGCCGTCGCCGACGGGTTCGAGGTGATCATCTGCACGGGGGACCGGGACGCCTTCCAGCTGGTGAGCGATCAGGTGACGATGCTCTACCCGGTGCGGGGTGTCTCGGAGGTCTGGCGGATGGACCCCGCTGCGGTGGAGGAGAAGTACCTCGTCCCTCCCAACCGCTACAGCGACCTGGCCGCGCTGGTCGGCGAGACGAGCGACAACCTGCCCGGTGTCCCAGGAGTCGGCCCCAAGACAGCCGCGAAGTGGATCAATCAGTACGGCGACCTGACCGGGATCGTGGCGCATGTCGACGAGATCAAGGGCAAGGTGGGGGACAACCTGCGCGCCCACCTGGATCAGGTGCTGCGCAACCGGCGGCTGAATCTGCTCGTCGCGGATGTGCCTCTCGATGTCGGACTCGCCGATCTCGAGCGGCGGAGCTGGCAGCGCGAGGAAGTGCATCGTGTCTTCGACAGCCTCGAGTTCCGTGTCCTCCGGGACCGGCTGTTCGCCACTTTCGACTCAGCCGTCGACGAGATCGAAGGGGGCTTCGAGCTCGACGCGTCAGTCCTTCTGCCCGAGGACGTCGCCGGCTGGGTCGAGCACCACTGTGGGAGCGAGCGGGTCGGGGTGCACGTTATCGGTCACTGGGCGAGGGGCGAGGGCGATGCGCAGGCCATGGCGATCGCCACCCGCGACGGCCGCGCGGCATACATCGACCTGGTGACGCTCGACGAGACCGGTGAGCGGGTGCTCGGCGCCTGGATCGAGGATCCCGCCAGGCCGAAGGCGATGCACGACGCGAAGGTGGCTCTCCACGCACTCTCTGCGCGGGGGTGGCGCCTTCGTGGGCTGGCGAGCGACACGGCCCTGGTCGCCTACATCGTCCGTCCCGACCAGCGTTCCTACGACCTGGGTGACCTGTCGGTCCGCCATCTCGGGCGGGAGCTGGCCAGCGAGCCCACCGAGTCCGGGGGCCAGGGGGTCCTCACCTTCGACAGTGACGAGGAACCGGCCGCCGACGCAGCCGCCGAGGACGCGATGGTGCGGGCGAGCGCCGTGCTGGAGCTCTCCCACGCCCTCGAGGACAAGCTCGAGGAGATCGGTGCGACCGCCCTGCTGCACGACATCGAGCTGCCGCTGGTCGATGTGTTGGTCGAGATGGAGGACACCGGGATCGCGGTCGACAGGAGCGGTCTGGAGTCTCTCGAGGCCGACTTCGACGCGAAGATGAGGGCGGCGCAGGAGGACGCCTACGCAGCGATCGGCGGGGAGCAGATCAATCTGGGTTCGCCGAAGCAGCTGCAGGTCGTGCTCTTCGAGAAGCTCGGGATGCCGAAGACGAAGCGCACCAAGACCGGCTACACCACCGACGCCGAGGCGCTGGCCGACCTCTACGCCAAGACCGAGCACCCCTTTCTCGAAGCGGTCCTGCGCCACCGCGATACCTCTCGCCTCCGGGTAACCGTCGAGGGGTTGTTGAAGTCGGTGGCTGCGGACGGACGGATCCACACCACGTACCTCCAGACGATCGCCGCCACCGGGAGGCTGTCGTCGACCGACCCCAATCTGCAGAACGTGCCGATCCGCACCGAGGAGGGCCGCCGCATCCGCGAGGCGTTCGTCGTGGGTGAGGGGTTCGAGTGGCTGATGTCCGCCGACTACAGCCAGATCGAGATGCGGATCATGGCCCACCTGTCGGGGGACGAGGGACTCATCGCGGCCTTCACCTCCGGCGAAGACCTGCACAGGTTCGTGGGCAGCCGGGTCTTCTCCGTCGAGCCGTCCGAGGTCACGTCAGAGATGCGCGCGAAGATCAAGGCGATGTCCTACGGACTCGCGTACGGTCTGTCGGCGTTCGGCCTGAGTCGTCAGCTCACGATCTCGACCGAGGAGGCGCGGGGCCTGATGGACGAGTACTTCGAGCGGTTCGGCGGGGTGCGCGACTACCTGCGTGACGTCGTCGCCCAGGCTCGACAGAGCGGGTACACCGAGACGATGCTCGGTCGACGCCGTTACCTGCCCGACCTGACGAGTGACAGCCGTCAGCGCCGCGAGATGGCCGAGCGGATGGCCCTCAACGCCCCGATCCAGGGCTCGGCCGCAGACATCATCAAGGTGGCCATGCTCCGGGTGAGGCGCGCCCTCGAGGAGAGCGGCGCCCGTTCGCGGATGCTCCTCCAGGTCCACGACGAGCTGGTCCTCGAAGTGGCGCCGGGGGAGCGCGAGGACGTCGAGGCGCTGGTGCGGCGTGAGATGGGTTCAGCGGTCGAGATGACCGTTCCGCTGGACGTCAACGTCGGCCTCGGCAAGACCTGGCATGCCGCTGCGCACTAGCGGGATCGCTCAACGGGATGTCGCGGTGCTTGCGGCGGTCGCCGGGTCAGGTGCCGCCACAGGGGTTCTCCTCGCGCCGGCGGTGCGACCCGGATACGTCCTGTACCTGGACCATGTCGCGGTTCCCGACCCGGCTCGGCCCACCTGGCAGGCGCTGACCGCACCTGCTGGCCTGCGGTCGTGGCCGCTGGACGCCGTGGTCTGGGCATGGAGCCAGGCCCTGCCGGGTTGGCTGCTGCAGCAGTGCATCCTCGTCGCCGCGGTGCTGGGCGCGGGACTGGGCGCTGGGGTGCTGTTGCGGCGCTGGGGCGCAACAGCGTCCTTCGCTGCCTCGGTGCTCGCGATCGCGAATCCCTACGTCGTCGAACGGCTCCTGCTGGGCCAAGGGACGCTGCTGCTCGGATACGCCTCCATTCCGTGGATCGTCGTCGCATCGCGACAGCGGGGCCGGATTCGGCGCCTCCTGCTGGTCACACTGGCGTCCGTACCAGGCGCCCTCACCCCCTGGGGTGGTGTTCTCGTGGGGGCGGTCGCTGTCGCCGTCACAGTGGTCCGGCGCAGACGCCCCGGTGAGCTCGTCGGTCAGGCTGCCGCATCGTCCGCACTGTGCCTGGTCTGGCTCGTCCCGGCCGTGGCCAGCGGATCGGGGGGCGCCGATGAGAACGGTGCCCGGGCATTCGCGCTGGCCGGCGAGCCCGGGGTCGGGATGCTCGTCTCCGCGCTGCTCGGGGCTGGTGTCTGGTCGTCGACCGCCCAGGTCATTCGGCCAGGGGCCCCCTTGATCATCGCCGCTGTGCTGTTTCTCATGGCGATCGGCGTGGGCGCGCGGTCCGTGCTCCGGAGAAGCGCACTCCAGACGGGCACCCTGCTCGGGTCGTTCGTGCTCGTGCCCCTCGTGGCGAGCCTGCTCAGCGGTCCCCTCCTGCACTGGTGGAGCCGCGGCCAGAGTGTTCCAGGCGTCGCCCTGTTCCGGGACCTGCACCGAAGTTTGGCGGTCTCGACCTTTGCCACGGTCGTCCTCGCGGCGATCGGCCTCGCCGCCATCATCACCACGGTGAGCGAGCGTCGGGCAGCGATGATGGCACCCCTGGCCCTCGTCCTGCCGATATCGCTGTCGGTAATGCTCGTGCCGGACGGTCCAGGGCGGCTGCACGACGCATACCGCCCCATCTGGTTCACAAACGACTGGGAGCCCGCAATGGCGGCGGTCGGCGACGACCACGGGCTCGTGCTGAGCTTTCCCTGGCAGCCGTTGCGGCGCGCAGAGTGGGTTCCCGGAGTCTTCCTCGACCCGACTCCCAAGTCCCTCGGCGCCCGGGCGCTCGTGGACACCACACTCACCGTCACGCGCGACGGGGTGACGATCGGGGTCGCAGACCGCTCGCCGCAGGGACCGCACGCGGGGACCCAAGCCGGGGGAGAAGGCGAGAGAGAGATCGACACGCTGCGGCGAATCTTGACCGCAGGGCCCGGCGATCCTCTACCATCAGGGCTACTAACCAGTAATGGTGTCGCGCACGTCATCCTCTGGAAGGACAGTCCCGGCTTGCTGCCGAGGCTTCCGGATGAGTGGCGGCGGACCTTCGACGGAGAGCACCTCGAGGTGTGGTCCGATCCGGGGGTCACGACCCGTTAGACTGGACGCCTGTGATCCGGCCCCACCGTGGGGCCGGACGGATGAGGAGTGAGTGCATACATGGCCGCTGGCACCGGGACCGGCCGACCGGTTATCGCTGTGATCATCAGCGCCATTCTGGGTCTGCTCGCCTCGTGCGGTGGCGCGGTGGCTCTCGTATCCGCGAACGCTCCCAACGATGACACCGCGATCCAGGAGGGTCCGGCGGAGGTCCTCGACCCCGCGACCGTCCTCAACTACGGCGGCTGACGCTCACCACGTCCGAACGACCCCCGAGCGCTCGCCTCGAGCAGGGTCTGTTCCCAATCCTGTACGCACGCCTCCCAGGTGTAACGCAGGCTGTGCTCCCGAGCCTGCGTCGAGAGTTCTCCCCGTCGGGTCGAGTCCTGCAGGAGCGCGTCGACCGACATGATGAGGTCGTCCTTGCCATGCACCAGAAGCCCCGAGACGCCGTCGATGATCGACTCCGAGAGCCCGCCGGCACCGTGATAGGCCACGGTGGGCACTCCATGGCTGGCGGCCTCGACCACCGACAACCCCCACCCCTCCTTCAGGCTGGGTGCAAGTGAAACCCAGGCCCGGTCCAGCTCGAGCGCCTTGACGTCTTCGTCGACGAAGCCGAGGAGGTCCACCCGATCAGCAACGCCCAGCCGGCGGGCGTGTGCCTCGATCTCGGCGTGCCACCACCCCTCGCCAAGAATGCGCAGCCGAAGGGTCGGGTGGCGGTGTCGCAGGGCCGCGACCACATCGACCGCGTGCTCGACACGCTTGTGAGGGACGAGTCGTCCGAGGACGACGAGTGTTGGGTCCACCGCTCGGGCAGCACCGCTGAAGCGACCCGGCAGGGTGCCGTTGTGGATGACCCGGACCCTCTCAGCACCCACACCCAGATCGACGAGCTCGGCCTTGGTCATCTCCGAGACCGCCACGTAGGGACGGCTCCGGTTGACCACGGGGGCGACCCGTGACTCCACGAACCAGCCGACACGGGCTGTCGTGGGACCGAAGACAACCGGCCACTGCTCCCGGTGGACGTGATGGACGAGGACCACCGAGGGCGTCCGGGTCTGCAGCGGGGTAAAGAACGGGATGCCGTTCTGGGTGTCGACGGCAGCGTCGAAGCGGCCATCGGTTCGAGCATCCATGCGCATCTGGCGCAGGGTGGCCGCATACACCGTGAGCCGGTCACCACGCCGCCTGATCCGGTAGCCGTCGCAGTCCTCGTCGCGCGGTGCTTGGCCGTGGTCGGCGCAATATAAGGTGACGTGGTGCCCCCGCTCGGCGAGTCCGGCGCAGACCGTCTGTGCGTAGAGCTCGGCCCCTCCTCCTTCGGGATGGGTCAAGTCACGCCAGTTGAAGAAAGCGATACGCAAGAGGGTGCCTCACTTGATGTCCGTTGGATGTTACCCGAGAGTAGTTGCATGAATCCGACCCACGCCACAGCGCTGCCGCATGCCGCGACGCTGCGCCGGTCGGTTCATCTCTTTCGGGCCTTCCTCGTCGAACAGACGAACCCGGACCACTTCTACGGTGAGCTCGCTCAGGACACGGTGAGCCAGATCCGTCAGTGGACCCCGCTCGAGGGTTGCAGTGTGCTCGACATCGGGGGAGGGCCAGGATACTTCGCGGATGCATTCGCCTCCGCAGGCGCAAGGTATGCGGGGATCGAGCCCGATGCCGGTGAGCTCACCGCGAGGGGAATCGTCGGGGGAGACTCGCTGCGCGGATCAGGGCTCGCGCTGCCGATCGCATCCGGTTCGGTCGACGTGACCATGTCGAGCAACGTCCTGGAGCATGTTCCTGACCCCGAGGCGATGGCCGACGAGATGGTCAGAGTGACCCGTCCGGGAGGGCTCGTCTACATCTCGTGGACCCCGTGGCTCTCGCCGTGGGGCGGTCACGAGACCTCGCCGTGGCACTATCTGGGCGGTCGCCGAGCAGCCGACCGGTACGAGAAGAGGCACGGTCGGCGACCCAAGAACGACTACGGGCGCTCTCTCTACCCCTGCTCGGTAGGCCGGATGACGCGGTGGGCGAAGAGACAGGTTGACGCCGGCGCTGTCGAAGGGCTCGTGATGCTGCCCCGCTACCACCCTCAGTGGGCGCAATGGGTCGTCCGTGTCCCCGGTGTCCGCGAGGTAGTCAGCTGGAACGCTGTCATTGCGTGCCACCGGGTGGAGCAGACCGTGCCCAGCTCCAGGGACCGCTCGTGACGTCGGGTTCCGACGCGATCGATCGTTGGGCCAGTCGCATCCGCCTGGGCTCGCTGACCCTGATCCTCATCGCTCTGGCCTTCGTGCAGGCGCCAGGGTGGATCGCCCCCGACACGAAGCTCGACCTCACCGAGAATCCAGGAGGACTCCTTGCTCGAGCGTTGGTCCTGTGGGACCCCTCCGGTGCGGGGGGACAACTGCAGAACCAGGCCTATGGATACCTCTTCCCCATGGGGCCGTTCTTCTGGATCGGAGATGTGCTCGGTCTCCCAGGGTGGCTGATCCAGCGCCTGTGGTGGGCTCTCATCCTCGTGGTCGGTTTCCACGGAGCCCTCGCGCTGCTCGACAGGTTGAGGATCGGCACCTCCACAACCCGGGTGATCGCGGCGTTCGCATATGCACTGGCGCCACGCATGCTGATGGGCCTCGGGGCCGTCAGCGCAGAGATCTGGCCGATGGCGATGGCCCCGTGGGTCATCGTTCCGCTGGTGCGAACGGCCCAGGGCACGGAGCGCGCGGCCGCGATCTGGTCGGGTGTTGCCGTACTGCTCATCGGCGCGGTCAACGCGACGGCCACGCTCGCGGCCGTCATCCCCGCAGGTCTGTGGATCCTCAGCCGTGCATCGTCCGTTCGATGGAGGCTGATGGCGTGGTGGGTGCCGTCGGTCATCCTCGCCAGCCTGTGGTGGATCGGACCTCTGGTGCTGCTAGGGCGCTACAGCCCGCCCTTCCTCGACTGGATCGAGAACGCTGCGGTGACGAGCGCCGCGGCAAGTCTTCCTGAGGCGCTTCGAGGCACGACTCAGTGGCTCGCCGGCATCGCTGGCTCCCGCGGTCCGTTGTGGATCGCCGGCTTCGGGGTCCTCACGTCGAGAGCGACTGTGGCGCTCGGGATGCTCCTAGCCGTTCTCGGGCTGCTGGGTCTGTGGCGGTCCCCTCGCTCGTGGGCAGCGTTCGCCCGGACCTCCCTCATCGTGGGTCTGCTCCTTGTCACAGCAGGCCGGGTCGGTGCATCCACGGGGGTAGGGGCGGGGTACGTTGCGGCACTCCTCGACGGGCCGCTCACGCCTCTCCGCAACACCCACAAGTTCGAACCGTTGATCCGGATTGCCCTCGTCTGCGGACTTGCTCACGTGCTCCCGCGTCTTCATGCCCTGGCCAGGCTGTGGCGCGCACCGTGGCCTCGGCTCGGCTACCTCATCGTCGTCATCGCGATCATCGGGCAAACGGCGTTTCCCGCGCTCACGGGGGTCAGTCAGCGCGGCCGCTACATCGCAGTTCCGGACTACTGGACCGAGAGTGCCCAGTGGTTGGCCGACCACGCGGACGGGGGTCGGACGCTCGTTCTTCCCGGAAGCAATCCCGCAACAAGTGTCTGGGGAGATCCGCGGGACGAGCCCATGCAGGCCGTGGGCATGACCCCGTGGATCGTCCGGGACGCCGTACCGCTGGGCTCTGCGGGCGCGATCAGAATTCTCAACGACATCGAGGCTCGGGTCATGAGTGGCTTCGGCGGCGAGGAACTGGCCGAGTCCTTAGCCCGCCTCGGCGTGAGCCGCGTCCTGCTGAGGGCCGACCTCTTCTCCGGCGGCGTCAATCCCACCGTGGTGCGTCATGCTCTCGTCACCTCGGGTGCGACACACGCCGCAGCATTCGGTCCCTTCATCGGTGGATCGCGCGACCCTGAGTTCGCGTCGAGCTTCGGCATGGATCGACCGCTCCGGGCGATCGAGATCCTCGACCTGGCCAAGCCCGGCACGATAGCGCCTGCGACCCTCGTGCCGGTGGACGACCTTCGAGTCCTCTCCGGCGGACCCGAAGGTGCGGCCCGGGTCGTGGACCGCTTGACCGTGCTGGCCTCCGACGAGGAGAGCGTGAGTGTGGCTCAACCCGTGGCGGGGGTGCTGTCGGACACGATGCAGAGGCGCGAAGCGACCTTCTCGGCCGTCCGCGACAATTACGGCCCCTTGCTGACAGCGGATGACGAGTATGTTGCCCCTCGGAACGTCCATGACTGGCTCCCGCGGTGGGTGGAGCCGCACCAAGCCAGCACCTACCAGACCACCCGGGTGTGGTCGGGTGTCCAGGAAGTCACGGCATCGTCGTCTCTTGCTCTACCTGGACTGGGTCAACCGAGGCGACTGCGTGCCGGGCCCGAGAGCGCCTTCGATCCCAGCGGTGACACCGCCTGGCAGTCCTCGGGTGCCGACCCGGTCGGGCAGTGGGTCGAGGCCCGGTGGACGGAGCCCCTCGAGCTCCCGGACACCATCTTCGTCGTCATCGACCCAGTAGACGGGGCTGATATTGCTGCGGTGACCGTCCGGACCGACCAAGGCGAGACGCGTACGCCCGTGTCCCCTGCATCACTGGTGGAGCGGGACGATCCTGAGCACTATGCCTTCCCGGTGGCAGTTCCCTCCGGTCCCACCACTCGCATACGGATCACGGTCGCAGACGTGCGTGACCGCGCACCCACCGTCCGGGTCTGGGACGTCGGCGTCGGGTCGGTACCCCGCGCGGAGACGTGGGCCGCGATCCCTGCTGTGGATGTGCCGCTCGAGGAGATCGTCATGGAGGTCACGGGCGATCGGCTCCCGGCGTGCACGACGATGTCCTCAGGGGTCGTGGTGTGTAATCCTGGCGCCGCGCGCCAAGGGGAAGAGGCAGCTGATCTCCGCCGACTCTTCTCCCTTCCGGACGACACCGACTTCTCCGGCAGCGGGACGGTGTACCCACGATCGAGTAACGCCGCCGATCGCTTCCTGGAGCGTCTCGACGGCATCCGGGCGGAGGCATCGAGCCGCTGGGTCGACGGGGCCTCTGTGAGCCCGCACCTCGTCCTCGACGGAGACGACCGGACCTACTGGGCCAGCGATCCGGATGACTCTCAGCCCAGCATCACCCTCCAGTGGCCAGCCCCACGGTTGGTACAGGGTATGCAATTGTCGACGCACAGCGATGTCGCTGGGCGACGGCCGACGGAGGTCACAGTCGTCGTCGCCGGGGCAGAGTTCACCCGCGCGGTACCCGAGGACGGCCTCGTCCGGCTGCCGGCCTCCATGGCGACGGAGCTGACTGTGACGATCACCGAGACCACCTCGCAGACGACAGCGACGCTTTCCCAACCGCGTCAGATGCCGATGGTGCTCGGTGAGCTCACGATTCTCGGCGATGCGTGGTCACACGGCGCTCTGACGCTCGACAGCCCGGTCGAAGTCCCGTGTGGATTCGGCCCGCAGGTCCAGGTGGCCGGCCAGGTGTATCCCACGTCAGTCTCCGGGACCCGTGGTCAGCTCATTGCCGGGGACGCGCTCGAGCTCAAGGTCTGCGAGACCATTTCCGTCCCCGCTGGGACCGTGCGTGCCCGAATGATCGCCTCGTCGGAGTTCGAACCCCGCAGTCTGCGTTTGACTGCCTCGGGGATCGGCGCCCCACGCTCACCGCACGCCGCGGTGGGGGTGGACGTCATCTCGTGGCAGGCCAGTGACCGCATGGTCACGATCTCCGAGCCGGCATCGCAGGACGCCATCCTTGCGGTCCGTGAGAACGCCAATGACGGATGGGTCGCCACCATCGGCGGCCGGCGACTGGAGCCGGTCACGGTGGATGGCTGGGCTCAGGGATGGTTGGTCCCCGCGGGCACGACCGGTGAGGTGTCGCTGACGTTCACCCCTCAGTCGGTCTTCCGCTGGGTCCTCGTGGGGGGTCTGGTCGCTGCACTCCTCCTGGTCGGGCTCTCCGCCTACTCGGCATGGGCAGCGAGGAGGTTGGGCCGGGAGGAGACGCGCGTGGCCGCCCCCGCGGGGTCGTTGCCCTTCCTCGTGTCCGGGCCGCTGGTGCTGCTCGCCGGACTGGCCGTGGCGGGGCCGGTCGGAGGCCTGATGAGCGTTCTTGCGCTCCTTACTGCCCTCGCCCTCAAGCCCCGTCGGGTGGCATACGTCCTTCTGACGCTGAGTCTCGCTCTGTTGATCTGGTGCTCGGTGGCCCCATGGCCGTCCGCGTCCGCAACCAACAGGGATGCGCTCTCCCAGGTCATCGCCTGGTCGTTGGTGGCCCTGGTGTGGGGTTCCAGCGCGATCAGCGACGCACGTCAGCGCTCACGAGCGGCGTCGGGCGACCCCGAGGACCGGCCGCTCGAGGAGGTGCCAGCTGAGGGCTGAGAGCGCCAGGGTCACGCCCGTGGTGATGATCACGGTGCTCCAGAAGTGCCCTGTGAACAGCTCGTGGCCCAAGGTGGCTCGCACCCAGAACATCACAGGCATGTGCCACAGGAAGAACGCGTAGCTGATCTTGCCCAAGTAGGCGAGTGGGCGGGAGGTGAGGAGCCCGGTCAGCACTGTGTGTGCTCCCAGGGCGGAGGGATAGATCAGGAGGAGCGCCACGACGGCGTAACCGCCGTGCTTCACACTCGCTTGCCACAGGCTGGGGGCGCTGAGGTCGTAGGGACCCGCAAGCGACGTCGTGAGCACCCAGAAGATGGAGGCCGCGGAGAGGAGAAACGCGTTCCCCGAGCGGCGCAGCACATGGATCGCCAGTGCCCAACGCTCGTGGAAGGACATGATGACCGCCAGGACCATCCCGACAGCAAACCAGTCGAGCATCGCAGGCAGTGTCCGGTGCCAGGCGAAAGTTTCCGGTAGCCATGAGTGAGCAGCCCACCGGAACAGCCATGCGACGACGACCAGGCCGGCGACTGCCGACAGCTGTGTGATCGCGGACCGGTTGAGCGTGAGTCGACGTATGACGTAGGCGATGATCGGGAGTGCGATGTAGAAGGCCACCTCCGTGGACAGGCTCCACAACTGGGCCAGACCAGGCAGATCCCACTCGACGCGCAGTGCTTGCACGTGCACGAGGTTCGCGAGCCATTGGGCACGGGACGCGGAGCGGGTCTCAGGCACAAGGAAGAGGACACCCACCAGCACCGCTGCCCAAGCCGGTCCGATGCGTGCGACTCTCCGGATGGCATACCGGCGGAGGCGAGGTGGCGACTCGCCCCGCGCGACGGCGATCGCATGGGGCCGGTAGAGCAGGAACCCGCTCAGGACGAAGAAGACCGCAACGCCGATGTCCATACGGGCCAGGAACCCTGGAAGGACATGACGACCGATGGCACCGGACATGAAGCCCGCGTGGGTGAGCAGCACCGCGAATGCGGCCAGTGCGCGCCACACCTCGAGCTCCTGCAGGTGAGGCAGGACAGGATGCGGCTTCTCGTCTTCTGTAGAGAGGCGCCCGGACGCTTCGACCGACTGGGTCATAACGTCGCCCCCGAGACCCCGGCGGATACGGAGGTCACGCAGACGCCGGACGGGTTCGCGTCCAGTGCCTCGATCTGGACAGCGCGCACGGAGACGTTGACCGGGACGGTGGCGATGACCCGGCCCGGTCCTCGGTGCAGAGTCGGGGGTCGGTAGTAGGACGCCGGGTGGACCACTCCTGCAGTATCCACGAAGGAGACGCCGATCCTGGTCGTGTCCCCGACCAAGAGTCCGACCTCCACGAGCTGCTGTCGGCGTACAGGTAGGGGCTCGGGGGACTCGATCTGGACGGAGGCGGTCCCCGCCGGGATCGGGGCCCCGCAGAAACCAGAAGGGGTCGGAAGCGTGTCGAGCACGATGAACCGTGCCGCGACCAGGTCCCCGGACAGATCGACCGCCATGACCGGTGGGCGGAGCAGGGACGTCTCGGTCGTGGGGGAGAGGAGGAGGACCAGGCGCTCCGTGCTGAAGTCCGGCTGAACCCACCAGGGGACGATGCTCTCCGGGACAGGGCCCGGAAGGACGGTGCCACTGTTGCGGGTCAGTCCCACCCTTAGGCGTTCCACATAGTCGCCCGAGCTGTTCTGGTGCCAACGATCGCCGAAGCCGACCCAGCTGACCCAGACCCCGGTCATCGTGGTCACCATAAGGACGCTGGCCACGGTGACGGCCAGTGCACGGGGGACCCCGGACGACACCTTCTCCCGGATCCGCGTGTCACCAACGACCATCCCGAGCAGTCCGGCCATGCACAGGGCGACGACGATGGCCGCGTCGCTGTGCAGGCGCAGGTCGCTGACGCTGGTGATGTCGGAGACGCGAGCGACACGTCCGACGTACACCATGAGGTAGACCGGAAGCACATAGGACAGAGCGCACACGATGATGCGCAGAGCACGACCTCTGCTGAGCCGTAGTGCCGCGACGACGAGCGCCGCCCCGACGCAGCCTGCCACGACCGCCAGTGCGGCGGGTGTCCTGGCGTAGCCGTAGACACCGTCACCCCCCCAACGCCACGGACCGCCCAAGAATGCCGGCAGAGTGTTCCGGAAGATCGAGTAGGCGGTCGAGGCGACGAACCCACCCACGGTTGGTCGAGCACCCACCGCCTTGTCGAACTCGCCCGTCAGGTAGACCGCCAGGAAACCGATGTTCACGATTCCCAGTAGTCCGATCGTGATGCCTCCTCGCCACTGCAGGGCACGCCGGGCGCCCGCGGGGTGGAGGAGGACCAGCGCGGCCAGGATCACAATCGGTGCGACGAGTGCACGCTCCGAGAAGCCCAGCGCAGTCACGTGCACGATCGGCACCGGAACAAGCCACCACCACCGTGCGCTGTCGACGAACCGCACAACGAGGATCGCGGTCACCAGGACGAGAGCGAAGGCCGCAAGCCCGGTCAAGGCCTGTCGGTACCACGCGATACTGGGCACGATCGTCGCGCTGAACAGGGCGAGGAACAGGCCGAGGAGAGCGCCAAGCTCATGCCGGATCACCCACCGTGCACAGATCCACACGGCGATGGCCAGGACGGCAGCGATCACCATCGTCACGACGACGGCAGGCGTGTGCTCGAGTGGTGCGTAGGTCGCCTGGAACCAGTCCACCACCCGCGCGGACGGGGCCAGGTGGGTCTGGTTGCTCTCCACGATGAAGGGCCAGATGGGCTCGCCGGCCGCATAGGCCTGGGCTCGGATGTCGTCGACATAGAGCCCACCGCCGGCGATCAACCAGTAGGTCGCGAGCAGGAAGACGGCGATGATTGCGCCGGCAACGGCATCCCACTCGTCAGGCAGGGTCTTTCGAGTTCTCAGGCGCCCTGAACGCTTTGAGTCCTCATCGGTTTCGGACACGCTCGGGAGCTCCTCCTCTGGGACAGTCGTCGGACAGGCTACCCGCTGGTACGCTTCTCCCGACTCACCGTCGACCGAAAGGTGTTCGAGGATGCGCCGAGTGCTCGGTTACATCGCCATTGTCCTGGGTGCTCTGCTCGTCGGAATCGGCCTGCTTGCCAAGCCCTTCATGTACGACCGCCTCGCGATCGTCCCGTTGGACCAGCGGACCACGTCCGTCTCGATGGGAGAGAACATGAACGTTCTCTACCCGCACGTCAAGGACGGCGCGGGGGTGATCGAGAAGCTGACCGGCGTCACCGTCCAGAACACCCGAGAGGTGAACGGTATCCCCGGCATCGCCTACGAGTACGGCGTCGAGGACGACCAGGCGTTCTGGCAGAGCACCAGTGTCTCCCGAGCACAGGTGGACGGTGAGTGGGTCGACCTCAGCTACAGCGACTCCGGGGTCTCCATCGACCGCCGGACGGGTGAGGCGACGAACTGCTGTGGCGACTTCCGCTCGACGGGCGACCTCGACGACCCCAACGCTGTCGAGGACGCCGAGCACGAGGGACTGGTGTTCAAGTTCCCCTTCAACGTGCAGAAGCAGAGCTACGAGTGGTGGGACGCGGACCTCCAGGAGGCTCTTCCCGCCGAGTTCCAGGACGAGGAGGAGATCTTCGGGACCACCACCTACCGGTTCCAGCAGCAGATCCCGAACACCGTCATCCGCACCCAGCAGGTGCCGGGTTCGCTCTTCGACCCGCCTGCTTCCGGCATGGTCACCGCGAACCTCCACTACAAGAACACCCGCACCCTCTGGGTCGAGCCGAACACCGGCGTCGTCATCAAGGGTGAGGAGCAGGTCGAGAAGACCCTGCGCACCGCGGGTCGCGCTCCCGTCGACTTCACCGTGGGCACCATCGGCTTCGACGAGGAGACCATCAAGACCAACGCCGAGGAGTGGGGCAGCAAGGGTCGCTTGCTGGGCCTCATCCACGGCCCGCTGATGTGGTACCTGCTCATCCCTGGCCTCATCCTGCTCGGGCTCGGAGCGTTCCTGCTCCTCGCCGGTGGCCGCACCGACGCCGATGACGAGTACGCGGACGAGGCAGAGCAGACCTATGACGACCAGTACTCGGATCGCACCGAGCAGTTCTTCGACGAGGCGGGAGCCGGCCAGCCGGACACCCGGGCGGCGCGGCGGGAGGCCGGCGAGCTCTAGACCGTCGCTCTCTCGTCAGGTACGGCTCGACTCCTCCCGGATTGCTAGGGACCCGACTAGCCGGCGCGACTGGCGACCAGCAGCATCGTTCCCGGAATGAGGCCACCTCGGAGCGGCGACCAGCCGCCCCAGGTGGCCTCATTCGTTGACTTCCACGGAAGCTCCCGGAGCTGCTCGATGACGAGTCCGGCAGCGACGACCTCCGCCACCCGCTGCTCGAGGGTGCGGTGGTGCTCGACGTAGGTGGCGCGACCCGCATCGTCGGTCTCCACGTACGGCGTGGTGTCGAAGTAGGACTGCCGGACCCGCAGGCCGTGCTCGCTCGGATCGTCGGGGAACGCCCACCGCCACGGGTGGGAGGTGGAGAACGCGACCCGTCCGCCGGGTCGGGTCACCCTGGCCAGCTCACGCATGAGTCCCGCGGAGTCGGAGATGAACGGAACAGCGCCGTATGCCGTGAAGACCCGGTCGAAGGTGGCGTTGGGGAATGGCAGCATGAGGGCATCGCACTGCACGAGCGGGGTCTCGACCCCCTGCCGTGCGTCGATCTCCCGGGCGGTGGCCAGCATGCCGGCGGAGAGATCCGTGGCGATGACGCGGCAGCCCACCGTCCGGGCCAACCACCGCGAGCACTGACCCCCTCCGGCGCCGACCTCGAGGACGGTATGCGCGGGTCGAGCCTCCAGGATGCCCAGCTCGGCCTCGGTCCAGCCCTCCGGGCCCCAGACGAACTCGGCATCTCCGAGGAACGAGCCGTGCTCGGCGTAGTACTCGGCAGCCTCGCTGTCCCACCACCCCCGGTTCGCCGACGCGGTCTCACCGACGGGGCTGCCTCTACGCTCGACGCGGCTCACGCATACTCCCTCGTCATCACTCGCGGTGCTCCCTCGCGGCCAACTCGGCCGTTCAGCTCGGCCGGGGTGGGTGGCCGTACCAGAACGTTCCTATTGTCACGTTGTGGTACGGATGGGGGCGTACCAGAACGTTCCTATTGTCACGTTGTGGTACGGGGTCAGGGTCTCGGGTGTCCGTCTGGTCTCGGGTGTCCGTCTGCCGAGGTGCGCTGTTCACTCGTCCCTGCTGGGTGACCGGCATGCAGGGTGCCGATCGCTTTGACCGGGCATGACGGCGTCGATACGATGTCAGAGCACGTTTGTGTGCACACGCTTGTGCCTGCTGCCGGTTTGATGCCGTGGTTGGAGTGAGCCGCGCATACCGACCGCAGAACGACCCTATCCATTTCTCTAGATTCAGCTGTCCCTTCTAGACAAACAGTCCCTACGGAGTTCCTACTACATGAGCACCAGCACGGTCGAGAAGACCGCAACCCAGGTGGCCGTCAACGACATCGGCTCGCACGACGACCTCCTGGCCGCCATCGAGGCAACCATGAAGGACTTCAACGATGGCGACATCGTTGAGGGCCGCATCGTCAAGGTCGACCGGGACGAGGTCCTGCTCGACATCGGCTACAAGACCGAGGGCGTCATCCCCTCGCGTGAGCTCTCGATCAAGCACGACGTCGACCCCTCCGAGGTGGTGTCCGTCGGTGACGAGGTCGAGGCCCTGGTGCTCCAGAAGGAGGACAAGGAAGGTCGACTGATCCTGTCCAAGAAGCGCGCTCAGTACGAGCGGGCCTGGGGCACGATCGAGAAGATCAAGGAGGAGGACGGCGTCGTCACCGGCACCGTCATCGAGGTCGTCAAGGGTGGTCTCATCCTCGACATCGGCCTGCGGGGCTTCCTTCCTGCGTCCCTCGTCGAGATGCGTCGTGTGCGCGACCTCCAGCCGTATGTCGGCAAGGAGATCGAGGCCAAGATCATCGAGCTGGACAAGAACCGCAACAACGTCGTCCTGTCCCGCCGTGCGTGGCTCGAGCAGACCCAGTCCGAGGTCCGGACCACCTTCCTGCGCGAGCTCCAGAAGGGCCAGGTCCGCACCGGTGTCGTCAGCAGCATCGTCAACTTCGGTGCGTTCGTCGACCTCGGTGGGGTCGACGGTCTGGTCCACGTCTCCGAGCTGTCCTGGAAGCACATCGACCACCCGTCCGAGGTCGTCGAGGTCGGCGACGAGGTCACCGTCGAGGTGCTCGATGTCGACATGGACCGCGAGCGCGTCTCCCTGTCGTTGAAGGCGACCCAGGAGGACCCGTGGCAGCACTTCGCCCGCACCCACGCGATCGGTCAGGTCGTGCCGGGCAAGGTCACCAAGCTGGTGCCGTTCGGTGCCTTCGTCCGAGTCGAGGACGGCATCGAGGGTCTCGTCCACATCTCCGAGCTGGCTGAGCGTCACGTCGAGCTCCCGGAGCAGGTCGTCGCCGTCGGCGCCGAGATCTTCGTCAAGGTCATCGACATCGACCTCGACCGTCGTCGGATCTCGCTCTCGCTCAAGCAGGCCAACGACGGCAGCGTCGCGGTCAGCGAGTTCGACCCGACCCTGTACGGCATGGCGGCGGAGTACGACGAGCAGGGGAACTACAAGTACCCCGAGGGCTTCGACCCCGAGACCAACGAGTGGCTCGAGGGCTACGAGGCGCAGCGGGAGAAGTGGGAGAAGGAGTACGCCGAGGCGCACGCCCGCTGGGAGGCGCACAAGGCTCAGGTCGAGCAGGCTGCGGCCGACGACGCTGCTGCTGCGGCTGCGGCCGGCACCGCGACGTCCTACTCCTCGGACTCCTCGTCCTCCGGTTCGAGCAGCGCATCCCCGGCACCGGCCCCGACCGGCGGCACCCTTGCCTCCGACGAGGCACTCGCCGCGCTGCGCGAGAAGCTCACCGGCAACTGATCGCCTGATCCACACGGAGCTGATCCGGACGGATCGATCACGAGGGAGCCCGTCAGGTCTTCGACCTGGCGGGCTCCGTCGTGTCCGGACGGCCGGTTCAGGTCCGGACCAGACGCGCCGCGACGCCCTTGAGGCCGGAGTGGATCCGAGGCAGCTCGGCTGTGACGGCCGCATAGTGGGCGTGCCGGTGCGGGTCGGGGAGGAAGGTCCGGTCGACCTCGACGAGGGATCCCAGGTCCGCCCACGTGAGCCGGCCGAGGGCGACCCCCGCGGCGAGGGCCGCCCCACGCAGCTGCGCGGTCATCGGATCCGCGACGCGTTCCACGGGCCGGCCGAGGACGTCGGCGTGGATCTGGCACCACAGGTCCGATCGGGCCCCGCCGCCGATGATCCGAAGGGACTCAGAGGGGGTGGGGGAGAAGCGCAGCACCGGGTCGAGCAACCACGCCGCCTGGTGCGCCACGCCCTCGAGCACCGCCCGCACCAGGTCGGCTGGCTCGGTGCGGTGGGAGAGGTTGTGCCACCCCGCACGCGCGGAGCGGTCGTCACGCGGCGAGCGCGTGCCGGCCAGCCACGGAGTGAAGATCACTCCGTTGGCCCCTGCCGGCGACCGCCCCGCCATCCGCGTCAGATCCGTGAACGTGGCGCCGAGGCCGAGGTCGCGCAACCAGGCAAGCGCGGATCCGGCCGACTCGTGGTTGTCGGCGATGAGGTAGCCGCCTGGCAGCAGGCCGGGGATGGTGGCGACCGAGTGCACGACGTCGGTTCGCTTGCGTGACACCGCCGCCGAGATCCACGAGGAGGTGGAGATCGCCAGGTGGAGAGCCCCCTCTTCCGTTCGTCCGGACCCCGTCCAGCCCGAGTGGGTATCGGGCATGCCGGTGACAACGACGACCTCGGAGGACAGACCCATTCGACGCGCGACCTCCGGGAGCAGTGGCCCGACGACCGAGTTCGCGGGAAGGAGCGGCGGGAGCCGCTCACCGTCCACTCCGGCCAGTCGGACCAGGTCCTGGTCGTATGCGGTCCGCTCACCTCGGACGTCGATGAGCCAGGCCGCCGACATCGACGCGGCCGTTGCCGACGCCCGCCCGGTCAGGCGCATGGTGAGGAAGTCGACGGGTTCGAGGAACCACCTGGTCCTGGCGGCGACGTCCGGCTCGTCGCGCAGGTAGCCGAGGAGGTGGCTCACCGGGTCACCGCCCAGCGGAGACGGAGCACCCGCGGTCCGCCGGATCCAGGTCGCGAGCCGCAGCGGGTGGTAGCCGAGGACCGGCCCACCGATGACCTCGCGCGAGTATCGAGCTGCACTGTTGTCCTGCCAGGTCCGGGCCCGTCCCACCGGTCGGCCCTCAGGGTCCACGGGCACGGTCGACCCCCACTGCCCGGTCACGGCGAACGCGACCACCGCGCCCGGGGCGACCCCCGACGTCGCGAGACCCTCGCATACGAGGTCGACAGTGGTGATCCACCACAGCTCGGCCTCCTGGACCGCCCGACCCGAGGCGGGACGGTCGGTGGGCACCGGGCGCAGCCCGCTCCACAGCAGTCTCCCGTCGAGCCCGACGAGTCCCACCTTGGGACCGCCCGTCCCGAGGTCGATCGCCACGACGACCGACCCGGCGTCCGACTGCGACCCGCTCACGGCGGCGGAACCGTCTGCTGGGCGTCGAGGATGTCGCTCATCATCGCGGCGATGAACTCAGAGACATCAGGGGTCAGGCCTCCGGGCACTCCGCCGTAGATGGCCGCCGAGGCGGGCGGCTGGTCCTGGGTCTTCGCGTACTCCACGGCGCGGGCGAGGTCGGTGCGGAAGCGCTCGACCACCCCGGGCTGGGTCTGCGGTCGGGTGACCGCCATGTGGAGGGCGTTCGGGTACTGCAGACCGTTGAACCGCCAGCCGGTCTCCTTCATGGAGTCGGCGACGTGGTAGATGTCGAACTCGTCGGAGGTGAAGGCGAAGAGGAACGTCGGATCGCCCATGAGGCGCAGCTCAGGGTGCGAGCGGACGACATCCTGCAGGAGGCTCGAGGTCTCGAAGATCCTCCTGGCGTGAGCGAGGTAGCCGTCCCGCCCAGTCGTCACGAGGGAGGTCCACGTGGCGGCGAGCAGGCCGACGCTTCGCGAGCCCTCCATGCCGGGGGAGAAGTACTTGCCTCCGGGCCAGTCGGGCACGAGGAAGTAGGACGCGTTGCGAACGGCCTTGTCCCGGAAGAGGACCGTCGACGACCCCTTCAGGCCGTAGCCGTACTTGTGGGTGTCGGCCGAGATGGTGCTCACCCCAGGCACCCGGAAGTCGAAGGGCGGGATCGGGTACCCGAGCTCCTCACCGAACGGGAGGATGAACCCGCCGAGGCAGGCGTCGACGTGGAGTCCGACACCGTGCTCGAGGGCGACCTGTCCGAGGTCCTCGATCGGGTCGATCGTGCCGTAGGGGTAGTTGCCCGCTGAGCCGACGATCACAACCGTGGTGTCGTCGATGGCGTCCGCCACAGCCTGCGGATCGACGAGGGTGGTCACCGGGTCGACGGGGACGGTGCGCAGCTCCAGGCCGAAGAGGTGGGCCGCCTTGACGAAGGCCGGGTGGGCCGTGGCCGGCCGCACCATCGAGGGGCGGTCGATGCCGCGTGTGGCCCGGGCGTACTCGCGATGGGCGAGGATCGCCTGGAGGATGCTGCCGGTGCCGCCCCCGGTGACCATCCCCGCCGGTGAGCTGTCGGTGACCACACTGGCGTGCATCAGGTCCAGGGTCATCGCGATGATCTCACCCTCGAAGCGCGTGGCACTGGGGCAGATGTCCCGCTGCAGCGCATTGCTGTGCGAGAACAGGCCGAACGCCTCGTTCAGCACCGTGTAGTGGGCGTGGTCTCCGGCATACATGGTGCCCGAGCACTGCCCCTCCTCCCAGGCGGCGTCCTCGATGCGGGCCATCTCAGCCAGCTCTCCGAGGACGTCGTCGGAGGCGCGTCCCCGGTCGGGCAGAGTGCGGTGCACCGCATACCGGTCCTGGTAGGGGTAGGCGTCGAAGAGATCCCTCATGCTCCGAACCTAGTGGCGAGGGGGGACCGTGGGTACTCCCGCGCGGTCGCCGCTGTGTCGACGAGGTCCGGGGCCTCGAACACGCATCCTTCGTTCGTGGGCGCACTACGGTGTCACCATGCTGAGAGTGGGCCTCACCGGAGGCATCGGGTCGGGCAAGTCCACGGCTGCCAGGAGACTCGTCGAGCTGGGGGCGACGGTCATCGACGCGGACCAGATCGCACGCGAGGTGGTCCAGCCGGGCACCCACGCGCTCCGCGAGATCGTCGCGCGGTTCGGGGACGAGGTGCTGCTTCCCGACGGGAGCCTGGACCGTGCGGGCCTGGCTCGGATCGTCTTCAACGACCCCCGGGCCCTGGCCGATCTCGAGGCCATCACGCACCCGGCCATCAACGAGCTGACCGCGACGCGGATGGCGGCGGCCCGGCGGCACGGCATCGTCGTCCACGACATGCCCATCCTGGTGGAGAAGGCTCTCACCTCCGACTACCACCTCGTGCTCGTGATCGACGCCCCGGTGGAGGAACGCGTGCGTCGACTGGTCGAGAGCCGGGGGATGAGCGAGTCGGACGCGCGCAGCCGGATCGGGGTCCAGGCGACCGACCCCCAGCGGTATGCGGCTGCCGACGCCGTCATCACCAACACCGGATCGGTGGATGAGCTGACCGCAGCCGTCGACGAGCTGTGGACGGACCGGCTGGTGCCGTTCGACACCAACATTCGGCTCGGTGTCGTCTCCCGCCGTCCCGACGAGTTGCAGCAGACCCTGTCCGAGCCCCAAGAGCGCTGGAGCCACGACGCCGCGCGGCTGATGGGACGCCTGCACAAGGCGCTCGGGGAGCGGGCCATCAGCATCGAGCACGTCGGCTCGACAGCCATCCCGGGGCTGATCGCCAAGGACGTCATCGACCTCCAGATCGGCGTGGCCGACCTCGCCGTGGCCGACCAGCCGAGCTTCATCGATGCCATGACGGCAGCAGGGTTCCCCCGCGCACCGGGTGTGTGGTGGGACAGCGGCGCGGACGGCAAGGAGTGGCCGAAACGGCTGCACGGCAACGCCGATCCACGTCGGGTGGCGCACATCCACGTCCGTGAGCACGGCAGCGCCGGCTGGGTCTGGGCCCTGCGGTTCCGCGACTGGATGCGCGACGACGCCGAGGCCCGGCAGAGGTATGCGTCGCTCAAGCGGGATCTGGCCCGTCGTCTCGTCCGGACGGCGGACTACGCGGCGGCCAAGGAGCCCTGGTTCGCCAAGGCGCAGGCCGATGCCCTCTCGTGGGCATCGGCGCGCGGGTGGCGGCCGCCGTCCTGACGGCTGCTCTCCGACCCCTCGCGATGACACGGCCTCGGCAGCGGAAGGCCCCTGCCGGAGGTCGGTGATTCACCTCTGTCGATTCACCTCTGTCGATTCACCTCTGCCGATTCACCACTGTCGGTGCAACCGCAT
>ENA-UOXR01001121-UOXR01001121.1-bioreactor-metagenome-genome-assembly--contig:-NODE-1121-length-29015-cov-7.015366_pt1 | contig 29015 bp, 24 predicted proteins | sample MGYA00238164_ERZ764825 | MGnify/ENA primary metagenome ERZ764825 (study PRJEB28920, sample SAMN05720171) | bioreactor metagenome | isolation source: Anaerobic biogas reactor | place: USA:Washington... | reverse complement strand
CAAACGGCGAAGTCAGTTTCAGTGAATATGTTGACTGGCTGGCGGACAATTACCTGCAGGATTAAAAAAGCATCTGCCTGCCTTCAGTCCAATGTTACTATATTCAACTGACAGATGAAGTTTTCGCAAAAGAATTAATCTCAAGCGGCAAATATGAAGAATTATTATTAGATGCCTTCAGATCAGATCTTGTTTACGGTGACGAATTCGAAGGAGGCGAATTGCTTGACTGATTCGCTTTTCTTTGATACGGATTGTTTGTCAGCATTTCTATGGGTTGGTAATGAAGATCTTTTGGTAAAACTATATCCTGGAAAAGTTATGATACCTCAACAAGTATATAACGAATTATCGTCTCCCCGTATTTCTAATTTAAATAGTACCAGTCCTTTTTTTTATTTCCGGGCTTTATCTCCTACCTTACAATTCCCGGGGAAGTATAGACAGACATAATGATGACTGCAGTTGTAACAAAAACGAATCCGACCAGCACGAACTTAATCGTTCTAATTGTATTGGCATTAGTTAGGGCATTATTGATTTTATTTATGAGGCTGCGTTTTTTCTTATTTCTTGCTTTAACTTCCACTGGATATGTATCTCCTTTATTAATTGAGAGTTTTGCATAATTCGAAAATTAGCCGAAGCGCGCTTTAATAACCACAATATATAGCGCATACATCTTACAATAACAAAAATATATAGAAAACCTTTTTAGTAAAAACGCATTATGCAAAAGTCTCAATTGCTTGTTTTATTAGTTCTAATTGCACATGCTTAAAAAACATACCATAATATATACGAAAACATGATAGTAATTTATGGGGCAGGAATAATACGCAAAAATATTTGTGATGTAAACATATTAATTATATCGGTATTTTGGAGCTAAAATTTAATGCATAGTTTAGAAAATAAAATTGAATCCGGGAAAAAACTCACCAGCAGCCCCTGTAATTTATGCCCCCGTATGTGTGGAACCGACCGTACTGCCCAGACCGGGTTTTGTCAAAGCAGCAGCCGGCTGAAAGTGGCCCGGGCGGCTTTGCATTTCTGGGAAGAGCCTTGTATCAGCGGCAGCCGGGGCAGCGGCACTATTTTTTTCAGCGGCTGTACTTTAAGGTGTTGTTACTGCCAAAATTACCGTATCAGCAGCGAAAACTTTGGCCAGGAGACCTCCATCCCGAGGCTGGCGGAGATTTGCCTGGAATTACAGGCCCGGGGTGCGCATAACATCAATCTGGTTACGGCCACTCAGTATTTGTACAGTGTCCTGCCGGCTTTGGATTTGATCAAGGGGAAACTGCAGATCCCGGTTGTGTACAACTGCAGCGGTTATGAAAGGGTGGAGGTCATCCGGGAGCTACAAGGCTATGTGGATATTTTTCTGCCGGATTTCAAATACTACAGCAATGAATTGGCCCGGAAATACTCACGTACCCGGGACTATTTTGAAGTTGCTGTTGCTGCCATAAAAGCCATGATTGATCAGACCGGTACCCTCGTTTTTAATGAAGCGGGCATCATGCAAAAAGGCGTCATTATCAGGCATCTGGTGCTGCCCGGCGCCAGAAAAGACAGCCTGGCGCTATTAAATTGGATCAGTGACAATCTGCCACAGGATAAATTTATTTTGAGCCTGATGAGCCAGTACACGCCGGTTTACAAAAGCCGGGAACATCAAGAAATCAATCGTCGGGTAACCTCGTTCGAATACGATTCAGTGGTGAAGGAAGCTATCCGCCTCGGGCTGACCAACGGTTTCATTCAAGAGCGCAGCAGTGCCACCGAGGAATACACCCCGCCCTTTGACCTGGAAGGAGTATGACCCGCCAAATATCCACCACGGTCACGAGCACCATCATCATTGATAATAAAGCATACTGCAATTTTTATTTGCAGCAATACGTGCCCCGCTTATGCGGCTCCTGAACAGAGAATATATAACGGACAATTTGCCAACAATATTTTTATGGAAGTGTAATTGCCGGATATATTGATCGCTATTAAGGAGCGGGGCGAATGTTTTTCAAACGTCAGCAACATCTGTATTTGAGCCGCAGTTATGATGACAATTTGGATCTGTTCAAGCAGGAACTGGGGGAAGGGGAAAGCTTTGATGTGATCGTCAGGGAAATCGAAGTTGCCGGTAAAAAGGCTGCTCTGATTTGTTTTGATGGTCTGGTGAAGGATGACATTCTGACGGAAGTCATGGAATCCCTGTTTGCCTTACGCAAGGAAAAATACTTTCAGGATAAAATGGAGCAACTGCTGCAGCAGGGGATACCTTATATAGAACTATCAACCGAAAGCAAAATTGACGAACTTCTCTATGGGGTTTTGTCCGGGTCGATTCTATTAATTGTCGACGGCTGTCAGGAAGGCTTTATCATTGATGCCCGCACTTATCCTGCCCGGGGACCGGAGGAGCCGGATATCGAACGGGTGGTGCGCGGTTCCAGGGACGGTTTCACTGAGACCGTGGTGTTTAATACTGCTTTGATCCGCCGCCGTGTCCGCGATCCAAAACTAAGGGTGGAACTGATGCGGGTGGGCAAGCGCTCCAAATCGGACGTAGCAGTTGTATACATCAAAGACATCACCAATCCGGATCTGGTTGAAACTATCAAGGAAAGAATCGGCGCCATTAAAATAGACGGGATTCCCATGGCGGAAAAATCCGTGGAAGAGTTGATTATAGGCGGCAATACCTGGAATCCTTTCCCCAAAGTCCGTTATACGGAGCGCCCGGACGTGGCGGCTCTGCACTTGCTGGAAGGCCATGTGCTCATCGTGGTGGATACCTCACCCAGTGTGATCATTGCCCCGGCTACTTATTTCCATCATGTGCAGCATGCTGAGGAGTACCGGCAAACCCCGACCGTAGGAGTCTACATTCGCTGGCTCCGTTTTGCCGCCATCATAGCCTCGGTTTTTCTCACTCCTTTATGGCTAATGCTGGCGCTTTCCCCGGAGTTGCTGCCGTCCTCGCTGGATTTCATCGGACCAAAAAAAGTTGGTAATGTGCCGATTTTTTTGCAGTTTTTTCTGGCGGAAATCAGCCTGGATCTGATGCGCATGGCCGCCATTCATACCCCGGCACCCATGGCTACTGCCCTGGGCGTTATTGCTGCGTTGCTCATCGGCGATGTGGCAGTTAGTATTGGTCTGCTGATTCCGGAGGTTATACTCTATACGGCCATGGCAGCGGTGGGAACCTTTTCCACCCCCAGTTACGAGATGGGCATGGCCAACCGTCTGGTAAGATTGTTTATTCTGATCTGCACAGGTTTTTTCCGTTGGCCAGGTTTTGTTGTCAGTACATTGCTGGCCTTTATTGTACTGGCGTTTACTAAATCATTTAATGTACCCTATCTTTGGCCTCTCATTCCCTTTAATTGGCGTGCCTTGAAAACCATTCTGGTCAGATCGCCGGTGTCGATGCAAAATATTCGCCCCGAAATATTAAGCCCCCGTGATAAACGCCGCCAGGCTGCACCGGCGTTTAAAAGGAGGCGTTAATATTTAGAGCGATCCGCAATACCGGAAATTTATCTTATACCAGATTTATTCCCTTAAATGATGCGCGTAAATACGGCCTTGTTGCCTTCCCAATCGAGACGGTAGCCCATTTTCCTAACAATTTCATTGATGGTGGCCCGGTCCGGCGAATTTTTGTTGAATACTACGGCGTTTTCCAAAGGTGTTCTTTTGCCGTCCACTTTTATGGTTTTCAGTCCGGGAGTGATCATGATATTATCTGCTGGCCGTTCCGGGGTCATGTCCGTTGCTGTCCAGGCTTCAGACACGGACCAGCTGCCGGAAATTTTATCATCCAGCCAGGTGTAGGGCAGGTAGGCGTAACCGTTTTCACCCCAACTGCTGCCCCATGAATTCCTGAGGATCAGGCATTTGTTTTCGGGCAAATCTCCGACGATACCTACCGCATGACCACCCCGTAAATCTCCCTCAGGCAGCGGAAGTACATAATTATCATCCGGTTTAAAATTTTCGCATACCATCAGAGCCAAAATAAAGGGACCTTCATTTTTTAAGGCTTCCCGTATAACATTAATAACCTGACCGCGCTCTTTATCCGCTGAAGAGCAGAGCTGGGCATATGTTTTTATTCTGTAGATTACCGCAGTTTCCAGGGCTGTATCTGTGATTTTAGGGACTTTGGGGGAAGACAGTTCAGTCAGGCCGGAGTAGGGCATGATTGTTTCCGGACAGATTCCGTATTTTTTTAATACCTGCATGGCCACTTTGGGTTGGGTCCCTTCCAGACATGGCATACCGTCATTCTGCTTGCACATACTGTACAGAAATGAGGCGGAAAGCCCTCCCTCAGGATAATCTTCCTGCTTGATCTCTTCATAGGCTTTCAGTGTCCAGGCCGAAGCGCAGGCCACACAGGTACCCCGATCTTCCTGATCAAATACCGGGGGGAGTTGGGGTCGATAATCGATGGGGACAGGTTTTTCTGCAACTGTGGCGCCGATAAGCTTTTCATAACGATAATCCCGGGGATCATAGGCAGAGGGAATGAAACTCAGCTTGCGGCCATAATGTATCTGCGGTAGTTTTTCCAAATAGCGGCGCAACTGATAAACTATTTCAAATGACAACTGCTTTACCTCCTTGCCATGTTTACAGTTTTATCAATAATGTATGCGCAAAAATAATATGAGTGACATTTAAACGATTAAGAACATGAATGTTTTATGTAGGATAAAAGGAAATGGGTCGATCACTGGAGAATAATGTATACAAAATAATTGAAGATATTCCCTTATTGAGGATGTCAGGCGGGGAGATATATGATTAAATATTGTGCCAGGTGCGGAAAAGAAATAACCGATAAATCATTCCAGCTGACGCGTTACTGTGATAAATGTCTGCGGGAGAGCAAGGTCAAACATTGCGCCAGGTGCGGGAAAGTAATCAGCGACAAATCGTTCCAGCTGACCAGATACTGTGATGAATGTCTGCGGGAAAGCAAGGTCAAACATTGCACCAATTGCGGGAAAGTAATCACCGACAAATCATTCCAACTGACCAGATACTGTGATGAATGTTTGCGGGAGAGCAAGATCAAACATTGCGCCAATTGCGGGAAAGTAATCACCGACCAATCATTCCACCTGACCAAGTATTGCGATGAATGCATAAAAGAAAACCACCGCCGCAAAAGAATCCGACATAAGAATCCTTATAAAAAACCAACCGGAACCTGATTGTAAAAAAGGATATGATTATAATGTCACCACTTTTGGCTATTTGGCATATATTAAGCTAGAATTACTGAGAGTGGTGATTTTATGGCCATATCCATGAAATATACCCAGCCGGGGACTGCAGGAGGGACGCCGGTATCTTCTCCTGCCGATGCTGCTTATTCATTTTGCCGGACGGATGCCTTCCGTGAACTGGAAAAGATGATCGGCCTGAAATCGGTTAAAAAGACGATTGCGGAAATCAGTGCCTATGCGCTGATTCAGGCCAGGCGCAACCAGCAGTCACTAAAAGCTGATCCGACGGCGCTGCACATGGTTTTTCGCGGTAACCCCGGCACCGGCAAGACCAGTGTGGCACGTATTCTGGGGGGCATTTTCAAGGAAATCGGGATTTTGCCCAAAGGTCATCTGCTGGAGGTGGAACGGGCAGATCTGGTGGGTGAATATATCGGTCATACCGCCCAGAAGACCCGCGAGGTTTTAAAGAAGGCCAACGGGGGCATTCTGTTTATTGATGAAGCCTACACCCTGGCCCGGGGGGGCGGCAAAGACTTCGGTCATGAAGCAATTGCTACGCTGGTAAAGGCGATGGAGGATCAGCGCAATGATTTGATCGTGATTCTGGCTGGCTACTGTCTGGAGATGGATGCTTTTATGCTCAGCAATCCCGGTTTACGTTCCCGCTTTGCACTGCAGATAGATTTTCCCGATTATGACAGTGAAGAACTTTTCAACATCGCTTTGCAGATGTACAATGAACGGGACTATGAATTGAGCAACCGCTGCCGCTGGAAACTGAAATGTAACCTGGATGCGTTTGTCAAATCTCACCATCCCCATAGCGGCAATGCCAGATATGTACGCAACCTGGTGGAAAAATCGGTGCGCCTGCAGGCGCTGCGGCTGGTGGATCGTGAATATTTAAACCGTAAGGACCTGATGACGATCGAAGCCGTCGATCTTCCTTAACCTGGTGCCTGGCACCAAGTTATTAAAAATATTAAGTTATTGGAAAGTGGTGCAAAAAAATTGGATGCTTTACACCTGATCCGTCAGGCAGAAAAGGACATGCAGGGATTGTTTACGTCTTATGAAGAAATCGCTTTCGACAACCAGGCCAAGGTGCTGAAGGCTTTTCAGGATCACCGGGTCAGGGAAGGTCATTTTCAGTTTTCCTCCGGCTATGGCTATGGTGATCTGGGCCGGGATGAACTGGAAAGCATTTATGCTCAGGTTTTCGGGGCGGAGGATGCCATGGTCAGGTCGCAGATCGTATCCGGCACCCATGCCATATCCGCCTGCCTTTTGGCGCTGCTGCGGCCGGGTGAGGAACTGCTGTCATTGGCGGGAAGTCCCTATGATACTCTGTTAAATGTCATCGGTGCCAGAAGTGCGCACCGGGGCAGTCTGATCGAGCGAGGCATAAAATATCGGGAGATTGCCCTGCTGCCTTCCGGAGAAATCGATATGGAGGCCATTCGCAGCGGCATTACGGATAAAACCAAAATGGTTTTGATCCAACGTTCACGCGGTTACAGTTTGCGTCCCGCGCTGGGGGTTGAAAAAATAAGGCAAGCCGCCGAAATCGTCCGGCAGGTTAATCCGAAAACGATCATTTTTGTGGATAACTGTTACGGCGAATTTACTGATCGGTTGGAGCCTACCCAGCTGGGTGCTGACTTGATGGCGGGGTCGCTGATTAAAAACCCGGGCGGAGGACTGGTGCCTTCGGGCGGCTATATTCTAGGGCGCAGTGATCTGGTGGAGGAAGTTGCCTTTCATATAACCGCACCGGGGCTGGGCAAGGAATTGGGCGCCAGCCTGATCAATAACCGTTTGTTGTATCAGGGTTTGTTTATGGCCCCGCATACGGTGCTGCAGGCGCTGAAAACCGCCTGCCTGCTGGCTTGGATATGTGAACAATTTGGTTGTGCAGCATTGCCCCGCTGGAATGAACCGCGCAGCGATATTGTCCAGGCCATCCAAATGTCAGATGCCGCGGCAGTGATCCATTTCTGTCAGATCGTACAGCGCAGTTCGCCGGTTGACAGTGATGTTAAACTGGAATATGGGGATATGCCGGGTTATTCAGATCAAATAGTGATGGCGGCCGGTACCTTTGTGCAGGGTTCCTCTATCGAATTATCCTGTGATGCGCCGCTACGCGAACCATATACGGTATATTTCCAGGGAGCTTTGAGTTATGAACACGGACGTTTCGTTGTCCAACAGATAATCGAGCAGCTGTTGGAAAAAAACAAGAAGAGCAGAGGTTGATCCGGGAATGAATTCTCGTTCTCGGCTGCATTGTATTTAAAAGGGAGGTTATATTTATGCATACCGGAGCAGTTGTATTGGCCATCATTGTTATCCTGGTTGGCATCGCCGGTATATTTATACCGTATATTCCGGGAATTCCGCTGATTTTTATTGCTATTTTGGCGTATGGATGGTATGAGGGCTTTCAACATATCACGGCCTATTATATTGCTTTCATGGCTGCACTGACTGTTTTAGCCTTGGTGGTTGATTATCTTTCGGCTACTCTGGGTGCTAAATATTTCGGCTCCAGCAAGTATGGAATTTATGGAGCATTGCTGGGTACGTTGCTGGGCATTATTATTTTCGCTCCCATCGGAATATTTGTGGGTCCTTTTTTAGGAGCAATGGTCGGTGAAATGATGGCCGGCAAGGATATAAATGCAGCGGCGAAAACCTCCCTTGGAACCATTGCCGGTTTGTTCTCCGGAATTGCTTTTAATCTGGTACTGGGACTGGTAATGTTTATTTCTTTTTTAATCATCATCTTTTAATTGCATGACAAACATTAATATGCTAACCTAATCAAATCGGAACAGGCAAATGGGGGGTATTGGCGTGGATAAAGAATATATCATTAAAAAATGCAAAGAAGAAAATGTTAAATTCATCAGGCTGCAGTTTACTGACATCGTGGGTGTTTTTAAAGCTATTTCCATTACGGTGGATCAATTGGAAAAGGCTCTTGATGGGGAACTGATGTTTGATGGATCATCGATAGAAGGATTCGTAAGGATCGAAGAATCGGATATGTATTTGAAGCCAGACCCCGATACATTTACAGTTTTACCCTGGAACAGTCTGACCTCAGCCGGCAAAACGGCCCGTATTATCTGTGACATCTATAATTACGATGATACTCCTTTCGAGGGAAGTCCGCGCTATATACTGCAGAAAACCTTACGGGAAGCTGCTGAAATGGGCTATACCATGCAGGTGGGGCCGGAACCGGAGTTCTTCCTTTTTAATCTGGATGAAAACGGGCAGCCTACGCTGAAAACCAACGACAAGGCCAGCTATTTTGACCTGCCGCCGGTGGACAAAGGGGAAGAAGCCCGCCGCGATATGGTGGAAGTGCTGCAGACGCTGGGATTTGAGATCGAAGCAGCTCACCACGAAGTAGCTCCCGGCCAGCACGAAATTGATTTTAAATATACCGACGCCCTCAAAACAGCCGACAATATTATGACTTTTCGGGTGGCAATCCGGATCGTGGCCCAGAACCATGGGCTGCATGCCACGTTTATGCCCAAACCGGTTTTTGGCATTGCCGGCTCGGGGATGCATATGCATTGCTCCTTGTTTAAAGACGGCGAAAACATCTTTTATGATGATAGCCGGGAAGACGGACTCAGCGATACCTGCCGCTATTTTATCGGCGGCGTCCTCAAGCATGCCCGGGCCATCTGCGCCATTACCAACCCGACCGTCAATTCCTACAAACGGTTGGTACCCGGTTACGAAGCCCCGGTCTATATCGCCTGGTCATACAAAAATCGCAGTCCCCTAATCAGGATTCCGGCCCGCCGCGGCATCGGCACCCGCATCGAAGTACGCAATCCCGACCCCAGCTGCAATCCTTACCTGGGTTTGGCGGTCATTTTGAAAGCGGGATTGCACGGGATCAAAAACCAGATCGCTCCGCCCGAACCGGTCGAACAAAATATTTATGAAATGGATCTGGCCACCCGCAAACAACAGGGGATATCCTCCCTGCCGGAAAACCTCTATGAAGCGCTGGATGAGCTGAGCAAAGATGAAATCATCAAGGAAGCTCTGGGCCAGCACGTTTATTCCCGCTTTGTTGCCGCCAAGATGAAGGAATGGGAAAACTACAGTTCGCGGGTGTATGATTGGGAGATAGAGGAGTATTTGGCCAAATTCTAACCCACCCCCCCCCAGACCGACGACGGAAGTGAATATCTGCGTTGCTGCAAACAGGCCGCTCAATCAACGTACCTTGTGTACGTCTCAATCGCGGCCTGTTTTTGCGCCTTGATCTTCGCTCCCGTCGTCGGTCTGCTAAACGGAAGTGAATATCTGCGTTGCTGCAAACAGGCCGCTCAATCAACGTACCTTGTGTACGTCTCAATCGCGGCCTGTTTTTGCGCCTTGATCTTCGCTCCCGTCGTCGGTCTGCTAAACGGAAGTGAATATCTGCGTTGCTGCAAACAGGCCGCTCAATCAACGTACCTTGTGTACGTCTCAATCGCGGCCTGTTTTTGCGCCTTGATCTTCGCTCCCGTCGTCGGTCTGCTAAACGGAAGTGAATATCTGCGTTGCTGCAAACAGGCCGCTCAATCAACGTACCTGGTGTACGTCTCAATCACGGCCTGTTTTTGCGCCTTGACCTTCACTCCCGTCGTCGGTCTGCTAAATAGAAGTGAATATTTATGCTACAACAAAAAGGCTGCTCAATCAACATACCTCAACTACGCATTGAGCGGTTTTTGCTATCCTCCCGAGATTTTCAATAATGTAATTCATATTTTAATAATGCTTGTTTGCTGATTAAAAGTGGTATATATTAACAATATATCTATTAATAATTCAAAATTAGATATAAAAGTAATTAAGTAAATGCATAATTTATTATCACCTTAATAACTATATTATTCCTACCTAATACTTGTATTACTGACTATCGAAAACTGAATTAAATAGATAGCAATATCTACTTAATGAGAGGTTTGATAATTATGTACAAAAATAAAATCAAGCTATTGGGAAGAGGAATTTTAGCAGTTATAATGGCCATAATAATTTTTTACTTTAATCCCGCAGCGCAAGCCGCAGGAATAGATACCCCACCAGTATATACCGACCTTACCCCAACCAACCCTGATATTAGCTACGTTATATATTTATCTGAAAAAAGAATCATCACAGGTTATCCCGACGGAAGTTTCAAACCACAGGAAGGACTTACCCGGGCACAGGCCGCCACAGTCATTGCCAAGGCTGCTAATCTTAGTTTGGATCAAAGCGCAGAAAGTCCTTTCAAAGATTTGAGTACTGAACACTGGGCCCGACCTTATATAGCTGCCGCTGTAAAAGCCGGGTACATAAACGGTTTTCCTGATGGAAGCTTTCAACCTGACCAACCATTAAGCCGTGCTCAGGCAATATCATTAATTTTAAGGCTTTCCAAACAACCTCAAACCGCAAGTCTTCCTATTTTAAAAGACATCAACAATCAACATTGGGCTGCCTCAGCAGTAGCTGTAGGATTAGCCTCCGGAATGACAGGTTTAAGTGCTGACGGACAATATTATCTGCCTGATGCCCCCTTCAGTCGTATCAATATGGCCCATGCGCTGGGCATTTTATTAACTCATGAACCTGATCTGAGTACCACCAGTCTGCCTGGTAAATTAAAACCCAATCAAGGCAAGGTAACTGTTATTAAGGCTGGCAGCCAGATCGAATCTGAACTTAATGCAGAAACCATTGTAAACCAAGGAGATACAATTATTACCAAAAAAGGTGCCAGCGCCGAATTAAACTACCCTGACGGCAGCAGTATGTTGATCAAAGAAAACAGCCAAATAAAGATCAAAGAAGCCAAAGGCAGGAAATATGTTCAAAGCAATGGTCAGGAAGGTATAGCAGTGGATTGGTTAAATCTGGATATGAAACAAGGAAGCATGTTTTCCGCCTTGGCTAATAAACATGAAAGCACAGAAAACACTGAAATTACCGAAAGCAGCAATACGAGTCTGACAAGTCAGTTTGTTGGCATGAAACGCATGACTCTGGCCAGCCTGGACGGTCGTGAATTCGTAGCTGCAGCAGCCAAGAGCAACAACCAGGAGATGCCGTGGTATCAATCCGGTAAAACCAAAAAAGTCAAACTAAAAGTTGATATGCCATGGGGAATAGCTGCTGTCAGGGGTACGTTCATATTAATCAGTGTAACCCCGGATGGTCATGCCACTGTAAGCTGTTTAACCGGAACTGCCGAAGTAAGCAATGCTGGCCAAACCATACCCTTAAGTCAAAACCAAAGTACTTCAGTAAGTGCAGCCGTGTCACCCCCAGAAAATGCGACTTCCATGACACAAGAAGCCAAACAGCAATTTAATCAGGTACAGGATTGGGTAGTTAATACAGCCTTACAAATTGATGTCAATAAGGAAACTTCCACCGCTCCGGTAGTTGAAATGATAGTGGAAATACCTGATCAGCCAATATCTGAAACAACACCGGTCAACCAAGTCGAGACAACGCTTGATGCAGTGCTAAATGCGCTTGAATCCAGCGGGATAACGATCACGGAGGAAGTTAAACAAGACTTGCGGCAACAACTGCAAAATCTCCAGCAGGAGCAGAGCGAAACGGTAGATAAAGTACTTAAAATGCCGGCTGCCAGTCAGTCAAACAGTAATCAAAGTTCTCGCTCCAGCTCAAGTTCCAGTGTACTTTATATAAGCTACTCTTCTCCGGGAACTTACGGCCCAAATACTCCGGCAGAAAGTCAGACTGTTGCCAAGAACGTAATTGTGAGCAGCAAAGATGTAACGCTGCAAAACATGATAATAACAGGGGATCTTACTTTGGCTGCCGGGATAGGGGAGGGGAGCGTAACCCTTAATAACATTACAGTCCAGGGCAATACCAATATATTAGGCGGTGGTTCCAACAGCATACATATTATAGACTGTGGACTATATACGGTTACTGTGGATAACAAGACCAATACAGTAAGAATCATAGCTGAAGGTAACAGCTCGCTGGGAACCCTTACTTTGCTATCAGGCGCCATACTGGAAGAGAATGCTCTCAGCGGCACAGGATTTTCCACTGTAAATACTGGCTCCAGCTTGCCTGATGGGGCCACCATAATCCTGACAGGCAACTTTGCTGCGGTCAATATCAATTCGCCCGGTCTTATAATTCAAGTAACAGGCGGCAGCATTGACCAAATGGATATTGCTTCTAATGCAACAGGCGCTTCGCTTAACCTGGCTTCCGGCATAAATATCAGCAACCTGCAAATCAACGCTGCTGCACAGATTTCCGGGGCAGGAACGATTGCATTAGCTAGCATAAATGCCAATGGTGTAGTTTTTGCTGATGCTCCTGCTAAATGGGTTCTTGGACCGGGAGTTACCAGCGTAAACATTGCGGGGAAAGATACTACCCAAACCTTCCGGAAAATCAGAGGAACAGTAAGCCTGCCCGAAAAATTTGACCAGGATTTACAAGTATGTATATTTGCAGATACTGATAAAGCAGTATTTGGGAATTATACAGATTATTATTGGACGGAAGAAATGATAACGGTACCAGCCAATACACTTTCGGTGGCTTATGAATTAATCATTCCACCTAATGAAGCGGGCTCAGGATATATTGTTGGTTATGATTATTATGGGGAAGCCGATTACCTGCAATACGGCTATTATTCATCAAATTCAACCGTATTCTCCTGGACTGATGCTGAACTTGTAGATCTGAGCAGCACTGATCGATCAGGAATTGACCTGACTCTTATCATCGGTAAAAAAATTAGTGGAACCATTACTTTGCCTGAAAATGTTACTGCACCAACTGAAGGAATGATAGTTAATATTTGGGCTCAATCTGGTCTGCATATCTTTTCAGATTCAACTGCAACGATAGCTGAGGGTGATTCTTCAGTAAACTTTATTTTAACCGGTATGACCTCGGGAATGTACCGGTTGCATTATTCAATTCAACAGGGATACAATGCCGATAACCGTCTCTTGCAGCAGGGATTTTATAAAGATGGCGCACAAGCGGTCTGGGAATCTGCTGATAGCAGTCTGATTGATTTAAGTACAGTTGATCATGCTTCAATTAATCTGATTCTAGCACAGGGTAATGTGTTGTCCGGAACTATATCGCTGCCTGAGCCTTTAAATGGAGATCTTTATCTTGTTACCTATTCCAATAGTGAAGGGTATGCCTACCAGGATATGCCCGGACTTGATTTGTCGGCTGAATTAGATATACCTTTTTGCATGGTTGCCCCATCAGCTGCCGGATATCGTTTAAATTATTATATTTCAGATAATTATATTGGCAATAAATATGTTAGAAATGCCTATTATAGAGAAGGAGCAAGTTGCACTACCAATTATAGTTCAGCCTCACTTATAGATCTTAGTTCTGGAGACAAAACTGATATCAGCTTTGCTTTGCTGACCGGCAAGAATATTTCTGGAACTATCTCTTTACCGGAAGGGTACGCTCTGCCAGCAGAGGGGATCGATATAAGCATCTGGGCTCAGGCAGAAGACGGTGAGCATGTAGTGGTCAACCAGAAAATGTTAGATACTTCAGCAGATTATTCATTAACCGCTCCTGCAGGATCAGTTTATTGCCTGTTTTATGAAATGTATCAGCCATCGTGTTCAAGCGTTGATTCGCCAGGTAGTGAATATGTCAGAAATGCTTACAAAAAAGGCTTGGTCTCGACTACTGACTATAACAGTGCAGATTCTTTTACTTTAACAGAAGATATGAACGGCATGGATATGGTTTTACTAACGGGTAATAAGATTTCCGGTACTTTTTCTTTACCGCAGGGATATACTGCTCCTGCCGAAGGCTTGAATTTAAGCATTCAGGTTCATGCAGAAAATGAAGATCTATACTACTATGCTTATACTAATATTTATATACCGTCGGGAGAAAACTCCGCCAGATACGTAATAACGGCTCCTGCAGCTGATGGCTATAAGCTGTACTATAGTCTTTACTCGGGTTTTGCTGAGGAAAACGGTTATTTATCTTACGGTTATTATGGTGTAGAAGGAAGTGCCGCAAATTATTTTGATGCTGCCTTAATTGATATAAGTACAGGCAATCAGGAAGATATAAACTTTACCCTGCTGAAGGCATCAGATACACAAGGTGCGACGGCAACTGTTTGGACTACTGGCAATCCTCCATTGCATGAAATGGAAGAAATATTAATGTTTAAGGTAGTGGATGCAGATGCTAATATTGACAGCAATAATATAGATACCGTGACGGTCCGAATTTATTCAGACTCAGATACCAACGGATTTGAGCAAACAATAAATGAAAGCGCTATAAATAGCGGGGAGTTCACTGGTATAGTTAAAATCAGTACGATTACGAACTCAACATCGGATCCGACAACAATCAAAGCGGGAGTAGGGGACAAGGTTATTATCGAATATATTGATGACTTGGACGCAAACGGAAATATAAACCAGATCAAAAATACATTTATTACTGTAATTGCAATAGTCCCGACAATGACGAAATTAACGGCAACTGTTGATGGTGTGGACATTGAATCAACTGACGGTACACTTACAGTCGTCCAAGGCTCAGTCACAAGTGTGATAAAAGTTGACATGAGCGAACCGGTTAGTTTGATAGGCACTCCAATAGTAATGATAAATATTGATGGAGTGGATCATGAGTATGGAATAATCACCCTTGATCCGGCAGATACAACTAATAAAACGCTAATCATTACACCAAATGGCTCAAATGGAACAGCCGGATTAGTAGGTACGTTTACGGTTACAGTTGCTCAGGATTCAGTAGAAGATGCAGATGAAAACGGAAACGCATTAACAACTTTCAGTTTAACTGTAATAGCCACTTCTGATATCTCTGACAGCTTCACCGACAGCAATTTCAAACAAGCGGTATGGGAATGGCTGGGCAACAGCGGAACCCCAGGAACTTTTACAAAACAAGATCTGATCGACTGGATGGCTGCAAAAAATTACACCCTTGAAGTTTCCGGAAAAAATATTATAAGTCTGGCAGGATTGGAGAACTTTGAAGGAACCGACCTTATAGCTTTGTATTGCGGTCTAAACCAATTGACCAGCCTGCCATCATTACCGAACAGCCTGACGCATTTGTACTGCTATAACAACCAATTGACCAGCCTGCCAACCTTACCTGATAACTTGGCAAGCTTGTGCTGCTATAGCAACCAATTAACCAGTTTGCCAATCCTACCTGATAACTTGGCAGACTTGCGCTGCTATAGTAACCAATTGACCAGCCTGCCGGAATTACCGAACAGATTGACGCATTTGTACTGCTATAACAACCAATTGAGCAGTCTGCCGGAATTACCAAACAGACTGGGATATTTATACTGCTATAACAACCAATTGACCAGCCTGCCAGAATTACCGAACAGATTTTTTATACGATTGCATTGTTACAATAATTTCGTTAATGTTTTTGATGGTGCAATAAAAACATATCTGGATGACATTCCAGCCAGTTATAAAACCATAACTCCCCAGTACAGATACGGCTATACCGGTGCAGATATTGAAATGAGCATAGCCGAGACTAGAAAGTTGGCCGAGAGTGATATAGCGCTACAGGAGAGTTCGGACGGAACAATATGGAGTTATGTAGCAGACGCAACAATCAGTGACTTTACTTTCAGCAGTTCCGATGATGCGGTGGCAACGGTGAACAGTAGTGGACTGATAACGGCCAACGCAAGCGGGATCTGCACGATCTATGCGAAGTATGGCAACATAGATTCCGATTTCACGGTAGTAACTATTACAGTAACGGTAAAATAAAACTTTGAATTAGGTGAAGTTCTTTTACACAAAGTTGACCAGGGTGATTCACTGATAATTATAAGCGGGAGCTTTTTAACTCCCGCTAAATATATTTTATATTATATTTTCTTTGACTACATTCTTCTCATCAGACCGGCTACCTTGCCGAGAATGTTTACTTCCTTGGCAATGATTGGATCCATGGCACTGTTTTCCGGCTGCAGACGGATATGATCGGGCATTTTATAATAACGTTTTACAGTAGCCTCGTCCTCCAGCAGTGCCACCACAATTTCTCCGTTGGACGCATCCCGTTGTTCGTGAACGATGACGTAATCGTTATCAAAAATGCCGGCCTCGATCATGCTATCACCCTGCACCTTTAAAATATAATAATTTCCCTGGCCAAGCAGATCGACTGGTACGGCCATGTAATTTTCGATATTTTCCTGGGCCAGGATAGGACTACCGGCAGCTACTTTGCCCAGTACCGGGATCTGGCGGATGCTCATTTCCAGGTTGGGAGCTTCCTCATTGTTGTTGATCACGATAGCGCGGGGGCGGGCCGGATCCCGACGGATAAAACCCTGTTCCTCCAGCTGAACCAGGTACATATGTACGGTGGAACTGGACTTCAGACCGACAGCTTTGCCGATATCGCGTACCGACGGGGGATAACCATGTTCTTTGCAATAATCCTGAATATATTCAAACACCATGCGCGGACGCTTTTTTAAAGTATCAAGCTTTTCCATATCATCCCTCCTGGTTTTTGTTAAATTATAACACATGTTCTATAAAAAACAATTGTTCTAAGTAAAAAAGTATAATAAATTTTCGAGACACTAATATGTCATGGGAATCGAGTAATCGACAATAATGGGGACATTAACCCTTAAGGTTTGTCCCCATTTCTTTGACCGTTTATCAAGGACTTAATGATGGCTTGTGTTAAGCGTATTTTGTTTGGTTTGCTTACGTATTTGCTAATCTGACGGTTCCGGGTGCCAGAAACTGTTGGGATCAACATTTTCAATACTGCTGAGGATGCGGCGCCGGGCCCCGGGATAACGGGTTTCAATATCTGCGATGAGGGCTTTGATTTCTTCGCGTTTGGTAAAGCCGTCTACCGGACATCGGTTTTCTGCAGACGTAAAACCCATGGCGGCGCTGAAATTTTTGATATCATTTTCGGATACGAGAATCATAGGTCTTATAACCGTAATGTCGATCCGGTCCAGATAGGTAACCGGTTTAAAAAGGTGATAGCGGCCTTCAAAAATCATGGACAAGAAAAGTGTATCGACGGCATCATCGGCATGGTGTCCAAGGGCAACCTTGTTGCATCCCTGGTTTTTGGCCACCCGGTTCAAAGCCCCGCGGCGCAAGTTGGAACAAAGCGAGCAGGGGTTTTTCTCCTGACGAACATCAAAAACAACCGCTGCGATATTGGTTTTTTCTATCAGCAGCGGCAGGCTTAACTCATCGCATATTGTCTGCAAACCGCTGATATCATTGCCCAGGCCCAGATCAAGATAAATCGGCACCAGGGAAAATTTGAGAGGAGTATACTTCTGCAGCATGCAGAGAAAATAAAGCAGGGCGGTACTGTCTTTACCGCCCGATAAACCCACCGCGATGCGGTCGCTGTCTTCCACCATTTTGTACTTCAAATTGGCGCGGCGAACATCGCGAAATATTCTCTTGGTAATTCCCTTACTCATCACTGTGCTTTTCCCTGGGCAGTTAAAGCCTTGGCTTTCCCGTAGCTGCGGCTGAGCAGAACCACGGGATGAACTACTTCCGCCTGCCATTTGCTGCGGCTTACACCATAACGCAGCTGCATGGTGCAGCTGGGGCAGCAGGTGGCAATTTTGCTGGCGCCGGTGAGCATGGCGTTATCCATCTTCCGATCCAGGATCTTCATAGAGATGTCATAGTGGGTCAGGCTGTAGGTTCCTGATCCGCCGCAGCAGCGGTTGGCTTCCTTCATTTCCACCAGTTCCACCCCGGGAATGCGGCGCAGCAATTCGCGCGGCTGTTCTTTGATACCCTGGGCGTTGGCCAGATGACAGGGATCATGATAGGTTACTTTTATTTTTTTGGCTTTTTCATTGGCTGGCGGCTGCACGTCCAGTACATCGATGAGGAATTTGGTCAGATCCATGACCTTTTCCGCGAAGGCAAAGGCCTGGTCTTCAATTTTCAGACCGCCCAGCAGAAACTCCATGTTTTTACGGGACAGGGCCGAGGAACAGGAGGCGCAGTCAGTAATTATATAGTCAAAATCGTAGGCATTAAAGATTTTTACGTTATGGGCCGCCAATTCCCGGGCGGTTTCTATTTTGCCGTTGGCAATCTGGGGCAGTCCGCAGCACCTGGTGTCTTTGGGGATAATGACCTCGCAGCCGTTGCGGGTCAGTACATCCACTGTCGCTTTGGCTACTTCAGGATTAAACAGATTGGTAGCACAGCCCAGGAAATATCCTACCGTATAACGTTTTTCTCCGCGCGCAGGATTGACTTCGGCCAGTTCGCTGCGGGCCGGGAAATAGGGGACTGAACTTAATATTCTTTCCGCTTTGGGCAAATCCCCGGGCAGCAATTTGGTTATGCCCAGGTTGCGGCCCAGCTTCTGCAGACCGGTCTTCTGTGCCAGCCACATAAAGCGTACTGAGGTTTTCAGCATACCGGGACGGGTCCACATCGTATCAAAAATAAGTTCTTTGCTCATGGAGGGGTTTTTTTCATAAATATAGGAACGCGCAGCGGCGTTGAGTTCATGAATATCAATGCCGGAAGGGCAGGCCACTGAACATGATTCGCACATCAGACAGTTGCTGAGCCGGTCATACACATCCTGGGACGGCTGCACCACGCCGTTGCGCAGCATGCCGACCATAAATACATGGCCGCGCGGGGCAGCGGTTTCATTGCCGATTTCAGCAAAAGTAGGGCAAACACTGCGGCACTTACCGCAGCGGACACATTTCATAATTTGTTCTTTTACGGGTGGTAACTCTTTAAATTCCATCAGTATTCTTCCTTCCTGGAGGTATCCAGCCAAGGGGACGGTTCTTCTGGCTGGTTTTGGATTTCTTTATACCAGCCAGAAGAACCGTCCCCTTGGCTGCTTGGCTGGCATAAACTTCATTAAAACAGTTTGCCCGGGTTCATGATGCCTTTGGGATCGAAGGCTTGCTTAATTCTCTTCATATATTCAACTGCCTGGCCGTGCTCTAGTTCAGCATATTTGCGTCGTACTGCGCCGACACCGTGTTCGCCCGTGGTTGATCCATTCATTTCAATGGCCAGGAGGTGAATCTCATCCACCAGTTTCAGGACTCTTTCCACTTCTTCCGGGATTTCGGGGTTGATTACCGGGGCGGTGTGGACGTTGCCGTCGCCTATATGTCCATAATTAACAACTTGAATACCATGTTTAGCAGCCAACTGGCGGATGGCACGCAACGTATCGGCAACCTTGGCCAGGGGGACGCTGATGTCTTCACCGGCAAAAACTCTGGTACCGTCGGTTCTCACCCGGGAAGCGGCGGAAGCGGTTACACTGCGGCCTTCCCACAATTGGGCCATACGTTTTTTATCGGTGGACCATTCCACCACCCGGGCTCTGCGCCCGGCAATTTCTTTGATCTGTTCGCCTTCATATTCAACGCTGGGAAGATTGCCGTCTACTTCAAATAGTAAAATTGCTTCGCATTCAGGCAGATTGATTTCCGGCTTAAACTCATTTACAGCCTTGATGGCGGAGCTGTCCAATATCTCAATCCCGGAGGGCAGCAGGCCACCCTGATAAATATCCAGCACCGTTGCCGGAGCATCATCGAGATTATCAAACACAGCCATGGCAATGCCGCGGGCCTTGGGTTTAGGCCAGACCCGCAGACGGATCTGGGTTACGATCCCTAATACGCCTTCGGAACCGATCATCAGCTTGGTCAGATTAAGTCCGGAGACGTTTTTGATACAACGGGCCTTTATACCGCCGGTATAGATGATCTCGCCCGTCGGGGTTACGACTTCCAGCCCCAGGATATATTGCTCGGTAGTTCCGTATTTGACTGCCCGCAAGCCGCTGGCATTGTTGGCCACCATGCCGCCCACCGTACACATCTGACTGCTGCCGGGATCGGGCGGGAAGAAGAGGTTGGATTTTTCCAGTTCTTCATTTAACTTGGCATGAATAACGCCAGGTCTTACGATGACCTGCATATTTTTAGCATCTATCTCCACGATTTCATCCCAGGTGGACAGATCCAGAACGATTCCGCCTTCAATTGCGATACAGCCTCCGGTTTCACCGGTGCCGGCACCGCGGGGGATGATATTGATATTATTTTCATGGGCAAAACGTACCACCTGCTGCACATCTTCGGTGCTTTTCGGAAAGACCACCGCATAGGGGTCGGCAGGTTCCATCTGGGTTAAAAAGGAACTGTCATAGGAATAATACATCAAGTCCAACGCTTCCGTTAAAACCTTATCTTTGCCCAGCATTTTCACCAGTTCTTTTCTGATGGCTGCGGAATCCATAAAGTCACTCCTTTAAAGCAATAATCATCTGCTTGTTTATTTCGATATTATATCATAAACGTGGGAATTACCTTATGTAAAGTTTGGAACGGCGAATTAATTTAGCAAGTTAAAAATGTCCCCCCAAACGGGTAAAATAATACGTAGAGGTTTATGCTTTAGCTTAGCGCACCCTTCGGGTACTACATATGTGTTCTAACCCTTTGTGTTAAGAACACCAGTAAGGTAGCCCGTGGGAAGGCGGCAGCCGTGCGACGGAACATAACGTGGTAATAATAACTACAGGCTTAGCAGAAAAAACGACCACGGATTAATTGATAATCGGCTTTAACAAGGCTCACGAGAAAACAGATGAGAGATGATAATACAAATCTAATGAGTCAAGAGACCGCCCCCCAAGCGGGCTAATGCATAAACCTCAGAAAGAAGAATCGTCACCAGGCTGATAATAAATATAAGACCAGCCACAAGAACCGTCCCCTTGGCTGGGAACCGTCCCCTTGGCTGGTAATGATTATATTATAATAAGCGGATACTTACGGTATAATGGATAAATAAATATAGAAACGGCAGGTAGAGGATCGTGATCAAATTAGCTTATGGCCGTGGTCATTTACAGTTGCAGTTGAAGGATGAAAATCTGGCTGCCATACTAGAGCCCCATCATATTAAGGGCAACGGCGGTGGCATGGAAATAGTGGAAGCGTCTCTGGCTCATCCCATCCAAAGCCCATCCCTGCAGGAAATCATTGCCGCCAAAAATGCCCGTAATGCGGTTATCGTAGTTAATGACATCACCCGTCCTACGCCCTATAAATTAATTTTGCCGCCTTTGCTAAAAGAAATTGAAGCAGCTGGTATTCCTGAGCAACAAATTACCCTGGTGGTTGCTACCGGTATCCACCGGGCTCATACGCAGGAAGACAACCTGGCTATTTTTGGGGCGGAGATATGCCATAAATACCGGATCGAAAATCATGACTGCGACAACAATTTGATTTCTCTGGGTACTTTGTCCAATGGAATGGAACTGATTATCAACCGTACCGTGGCGCAGGCCGATTTACTGATTACCACCGGGGTGGTGGGGCTGCATTATTTCGCCGGTTATTCCGGGGGGAGAAAATCAATTCTGCCGGGCGTTGCAGCCCGTGCGGTCATCGAAGCCAATCATAAAATGATGAATGACCCCCGTGCCCGCCTGGGCAATTACGAAGACAATCCGGTCAGTGATTTGATGCTGGAAGCAGCCCGCAGAACCGGGGTTGATTTTATCGTTAATGTGGTCCTCCATAGTCATTATGAAATTGCCTTTTGTGCCAGCGGTGATGTGGAAGCGGCCTGGCTGGAGGCGGTGCGATTTGCGGAGCAGGTGAGTATTTTAACCATAGATGCGCCGGCAGATATAGTCATTGCCAGCTGTGGGGGATATCCCAAGGATATTAACATGTATCAAGCTCAGAAGGCCCTGGATGCAGCAGTCCTGGCCGTAAAGCCGGGCGGTACGATCATTTTGGCGGCGGAATGTGAAGAAGGCCTGGGTGAAGAAAAGTTTGCCGATTGGATTGATGCAGCTTCCTGCCCGCAGGATATCGTGGACAGGTTCAACCGAAAATTTGAGCTGGGCGGGCACAAGGCCTTCGCCATCTGCAGGATTTTGGAACAGGCGGAAATCTTATTGCTGAGTTCGCTGACTGACCAGCAGACGGAAGATATGTTCATGTTGCCAGCTCAGTCTTTGGATGCAGCGCTTGAGCATGCTTTCCTGCGCCACGGAGGGCAGGCAAAAGTCATCGTCATGCCGGAAGCATCTAAAATTGCAGTCAAACTCAACAAAGGTGAATAAATTATATTAATTTCCATAAAAATTTATATAGAAGCCTTGTTTAGCGACAATGCCTGGACAGGGTTTCACAATATATATTGTAAGGAGATCTTTATGTTTGCTGAATTGCTTCAACAGCTTCCGGCTGAAGTTTTGCGAGAAAACGAACCCATGCAAAATCACACCAGTTTTAAAATTGGCGGGCCGGCCGATCTTTTGGTCACCCCCGGCAGCATTGAGGAAATAAAACGGGTGGTAACGTATTGTCATAAACATCATATCCCCCTGTTGGTGATCGGGCGGGGCAGCAATTTGCTGGTCAGGGACAAAGGGATTCGCGGAGTAGTGATGAAATTGGCTTCCAATTTTCAGGAATTTCTCTTGGAAGGAAACCAAATCCAAGCCCAGGCGGGAATCAGTCTGTCTGAACTGGCTCAGAATGCGGCCGCGGCTTCTCTGCAGGGACTTGAATTTGCGGAAGGAATACCCGGCAGTCTGGGCGGTGCAGTAGTCATGAACGCCGGTGCCTATGACGGAGAGATGAGCGATGTGATCATTGAGGTTCAGGCCATTATGGAAACGGGTGAAATCAAACTGTTTAAAGCGGAGGAACTCAATTATTCCTACCGCCGCAGCATATTACAGGAGATTCCCGGTTATGTTCTGACCGCTCGCATGCAGCTTAAAAGCGGAGATAAAAACGAAATAACTGCCCGTATGCGGGAATACGCCCGGCGGCGGGCGGAAAAACAACCTCTGGAGATTCCCAGCGCGGGTAGTACGTTTAAAAGACCGGATGGTCATTATGTCGGACCTATGATCGAAGAACTGGGTTTGAAAGGGTTTACGCTTGGCGGAGCGCAGATATCTGACAAACATGCCGGTTTTATTGTCAACCGGGGCGGGGCAAGTGCAGCTGATGTATTGGATCTTATTGCCCTGGTGCAGACGCGGGTTAAGGAAAAGTACGGCCTCGATCTGCAGCCTGAGGTTCGTATCGTAGGCGAGGAGTAACGGGGCGGGGAGAAGGAAAAAGTTTTGCAATCAATCTTGTTAACTACGCTAAATGCCAAATATATCCACAGTTCACTGGCGCTGCGATATCTGCAGGCATATTGTCGGGTGCACAGCGGCCTTGTCTTGAATATCAGGGAGTTTACGATAAACGAAGCCCGGGAAGACATCATGGCCGCTATTTATCTGTTGCAGCCGCAGATTTTATGCTTTTCCTGTTATATATGGAACATCACGCCGATTTTGGATTTAGTTATGGATTTCAAAAAAATATCCCCCCAAACCGTAATTATACTTGGAGGGCCGGAAGTTTCATATGACGCAGAGTCGCTGCTGCAGGCTAATCCTGCCATTGATTATATCATCCGTGGCGAAGGAGAAGCTACGCTGCAGGAATTATTGCTGGCCTTAACCGAAGAAGGTTCAGTTAATCAGATTGAGGGGATATCATACCGTCAGGACGGTGTGGTTTGCCGTAATCAGGATCGTCCTTTGCTCAAGGATTTGGACGCCATTCCCTTTCCTTACCCGGCAGATATGCAGGACTTTCGCGATAAAATCGTCTACTATGAAAGTTCGCGGGGCTGTCCCTACAATTGCAGTTACTGCCTTTCCTCCACCCAGCACGGGGTTAGGTTTTTTTCTCTGCCCCGGGTTAAAAAGGATTTGGCGTTTCTGGCGCAACAAGGTATCAGGGAAATTAAATTTGTTGATCGTACTTTCAATTGCCACGAAGAGCGGGCTATGGAGATCATGCGCTGGATAATCGGGCTTGAAACCAAAACCCAGTTTCATTTTGAAATGGAAGCGTCCACCTTGACGGCGCGGATGATGGATTTTATGGCTACAATGCCGGCGGGAAAATTTAATTTGGAAATCGGGATACAATCAACTCATGTGCCATCTTTGCAGGCGGTAAACCGAAGATCTGACTGGGGCAAGGCCAGGGACAATATCACCCGGCTAAAATCATTTCACAATTTTCATATCCATCTGGATCTCATCGCCGGCCTGCCTTTTGAAACTTATCGTAACTTTGCCGGTTCATTTAATGACGTATATAAGCTCCAGCCTGACGTTTTGCAGCTGGGTTTTTTAAAAATGTTAAAAGGTTCAAACATACGGGAAACGGCTCCCGAGCATACTTATATATTTCAGGAACAGCCGCCTTACAAGGTTTTGGCCAACCGCTATATCAATTTTGCGGAAATGATTAAACTTGAGAGAATCGAATCCCTACTGGATATTTATTATAATTCTGCTGACATGATGCAAAGTATTGCATATATTATCAATAGGATATATAACGATGATGCTTTTCATTTTTTTGAAACATTGGCATCATACTGGCAGGCGCAGGGATATTTTGCGCGGGGGCACAAAAAGGAATTTTATTATCAATATCTGCTTGAGTTTGTGCGCACCTGTCACCCTGATCATACGGAGATTATTAATGATTTACTGAAATATGATTTTATCATGAATAATCGCACCCGCCTGCCGGACTGCTTTTATTCCTATAATCCCGACAAATTTAGCCAGGAAATATACAGCTACATAAAGGATGAAAATTTCCGTAGCCTGTATCTGGCGGATAGACTGGAGCAAAGTAATCGTGAAATCAGGAAAAATATGCATCTGGAGTATTTCCGTCATGACCCGGAAACAGCAGTATTCAGCCCTTCCCTGATCAAGATGATTTTTATTTATAATCCGGTCAAGCGCAAAGTGGTGCGAAAAATCAGGGTTTGAATAAAGGGAAGCGACAAAATAGTTTTTTTACAGTAGAATTGTAAAGAGAATATTTCAATCTCAGAATAGTTTGTTTCATTTTTACTTATATCACGGGGATGGGAGTTTATTAAATGAATCATAACGAGATTGTCGCGCGTGAAGGGTGGATATTTATTGCCTTCTTTTTAGGCGCAGCAGCAGCTCTGTATTATTTTACCGGATATTGGGGAGCCGTGCCGGCAATTATCCTGGCTTTATTCTGTACCTATTTCTTTCGTAATCCTGAACGTACTGCCAGTGAAGAGGAGGCGATCGTGGTATCGCCAGCTGACGGACGTATCATGGATATTGAAGAAGTAGCTGAAGATCGCTTTATTCACGGCCAGGCCATCAGAGTAAGAATATTTCTTAGTTTGTTTAATGTTCACATTAACCGCAACCCGGTTGATGCTGAAGTCGTATGGGTACAGAAAATCGGCAGCAAGTACCTGCCGGCCTACAAACCCGAAGCCGGTACCTACAATGTACGTAATTATCTGGGCTTAGACGCCAACGGACAGAAAATATTGCTGGTGCAAATAACCGGACTTGTCGCCCGTCGTCTGGTATGTTGGGTCAGCCCCGGAGACCGGTTGCAGCGGGGTGAGCGCTTCGGACTTATTCGTTTCGGATCTTGTGTGGAACTGTACCTGCCGACTGATGTTGACCTCAAGGTCAAGGCCGGCGATAAGGTGAAGGGAGGGGAAACGGATATTGCTAAACTACCTCAATAAAAGTTATGCCAATACAATTACCCTGTTGAATATTATTTTTGGCTCATTGTCACTCATATACACCATGCATGGGTATTTCACCACCGCAGCAGTTTTCATTATTCTGGCTGGGGTGATGGACGGACTAGACGGCAAGGTTGCCAGAAGGCTTGATATTATGTCTTTATTCGGGAAAGAACTGGACTCACTGTGCGATTTGGTATCATTTGGAGTGGCTCCGGCGATGCTGATCTATATGCAGGTTTTAGATCCCTTTGTTTATTCCCTGGGAGTCATTGCTGCAGTTTTTTATATTGTTTGCGGGGCTTTCAGGTTGGCTCGTTTTAATGTTTTAAATATCAGCGATCATTTTGTGGGTATTCCTATTACTATGGCCGGCGGCATTTTGGCAATAATTTCTTTGCTGGCAGCCTGGATACCGAGCAATTTGATTTTGGTTATTTTATTATTGCTGGCCGTAATGATGGTCGGTAATTTTAAAGTACCCAAGTTTTGATTTATCGAAAACAGTTCGGATAATATTTAAAATTATTTGGAGGAAGAAGCAGGCATGGCATTACCTGATCTGGATTTTTTAAAGCAGCGCAAACAGGGGATTCTGGGTGAGGATCAATCATTTCGGTCGGCAGTATTCATGCCTTTGGTGGAACTGAAAGGTGAGTCCTATGTACTGTTTGAGAAAAGAGCGGCTGATTTAAAGGTTCAGCCCGGAGAGATTTGCTTTCCCGGTGGCGCCATCGACCGCAAGGACTCCAGTCCGGCTCAGGCCGCGATACGTGAGACAAGTGAAGAGTTAAGGATTATCCGGGAAGATATCGAGTTGATTGCCCCGCTTGATATCATGGTTAGTCCTTTTAATGCTATCGTTTATCCATTCGTGGGCTTTATTCACAATCCACAGAATATTTCCTGCAATCCCAGTGAAGTTGACGAAATATTTTACGTACCCCTGCAGCATCTAATGGATCAGGATCCGTTAAAATATGTCATAAATCTGTCCGTACAAATGCCGGAAGATTATCCCTATGAACTGGTTCCGGGAGGTAAAAATTATCCTTATCGTATGGGTAAAATGCCCCAACAGTTTTACTTCTGGGAGGATCGCATCATATGGGGCTTGACCGCCCGCATTTTGCATCATTTCCTCAATTTGCTGGGTTCAAAATAAATTGATACTGTAACCTGCCCCAAAGAATACTGCCACAATCGAGTCTGTACCATCAAAAAGTGGTACGGGCTCGATTATTTTGTTTACATTTTATAATCAAGGTGGAGGAAAATATTTCTTCGCCAAAAAATTGTGACATCCTCAGTCTCGTATTCACGGATTGACAATTGCATATGATGGGATATGATGAAATAGAATTTAATAATTAGGGGAGGCGTTACATTGAAAAAGAGTTGGATTATCGCACTGGTAGTTTTGCTGGTGCTTGTTTTTGCTGGAGTCGGCAGTTATAACAACCTGTTTTCTTTAAATGAAAAGGTGGACAGCAACTGGAGTCAGGTGGAAAACCAGTTGCAGCGCCGGGCTGATTTGATTCCCAATCTGGTATCAACCGTAAAAGGATTTGCCGCCCAGGAAAAGAGCATATTGAATAATATTGCCGATTCACGCAGCCGATTGCTTGGGGCTCAGGGTGCAGCCGAAAAAGCAGCTGCCAATGATCAACTGAACTCAGCCCTGTCACGGTTGCTGGTCATCGTTGAAAATTATCCGCAACTGAAATCAGATGCTAATTTCCGCCAATTGATGGATGAACTGGCCGGTTCGGAAAACCGTTTGGCGGTGGCCAGAAAGGATTACAATGACACTGTTCAGGTATACAACGCCAGGATCAAAACTTTCCCCAATGTCATCTGGGCCGGAATGCTGGGCTTTGAACCTCGTGAATACTTTAAAGCCACAGAATCAGCCAATCAGGTTCCACAAGTTGATTTCGAGCAATAGGTACATTTATGATTAAAAGATTTCCTACAGTTTTCAAAAAAAGCAAAGGGAAGAAGAATATTAAAAAATATATTTATGGGGGGAGTTTGCTCTCCCTTTTGCTGTTGTTCCTATTTCTGGCTCTGCCGTCTCCAGCCGTTGAAATTCCATCACCGCCGGCAGACCTTTACGTGCTTGACCAGGCTGCCGTAATGAGCAACGAGACCCGCTCCCTGATATTGGGTACAAGTCAGGATCTGGCCCGGCAGACCAAAGCACAGGTAGTCGTAGTAACTCTTAAAACGCTTAACGATCAGGTACTGGAAGAGGTATCGCTGGCTATACTGCGCGGATGGGGGATCGGTGACAAGGAACTGAACAATGGGGTATTGATCCTGCTAATACCTTCCGAGCATAAATCAAGGATTGAAGTCGGATATGGGTTGGAAGGTGTTTTGACGGACGGAAAAACCGGTCGCATTCAGGACGAATACATGCTGCCCTATTATAAACAGGAACAATATGATCTTGGTCTGCGTAACGGTTATTTGGCTATTGTCCAGGAAGTTGCCCAAGAATACAACGTTGCACTTGCACCAAGCCAGGATTACCGGGCAACCCCGGCCGAACCTTCCCCTGGCAGCAGGGGAACACCTGCCTGGCTAAAGATTTTTGGAATATTTGCTGTCCTGTTGCTGCTCTGGTTGGATCATCGCTATTTGAATGGATTTATTCTGGGCTTTATTCTGGGAAGTGTGTTTCGCGGCGGAGGCCGGGGAGGCGGAGGCTTTGGCGGAGGCGGTTCCGGAGGTGGCGGAAGCTTTGGCGGCGGTTCCGGAGGCGGGGGAGGAAGCAGCCGGGGGTGGTAAAACATTTGCTGGGCAAATTAAAAAAACACGAGCCTTGTCCGAAGGCGGATGAGGCTTTTTTGTGCCCGGATTGATCGATTTAATCGTCATCTTGCTGGCTATAATTCGGATGGTAAAATGGGCTGCTTAAGGCGGCTCATTTTTTATCATCCGAATTACCGTTTATAAGAATCTTCTATATTTAAATTCCACATAAATAATAATTTTATAATAT
>ENA-UOXR01001116-UOXR01001116.1-bioreactor-metagenome-genome-assembly--contig:-NODE-1116-length-29083-cov-97.827408_pt1 | contig 29083 bp, 26 predicted proteins | sample MGYA00238164_ERZ764825 | MGnify/ENA primary metagenome ERZ764825 (study PRJEB28920, sample SAMN05720171) | bioreactor metagenome | isolation source: Anaerobic biogas reactor | place: USA:Washington... | reverse complement strand
CGCCTGAAGAGAAGTTATATCACCATCGAGTCGGTTAACGTAGTAGCTGGTGAATAACGTGAACCAGGCAGATCCCCGTGAGATACAGACGCTCCAGATGTACTTAAACGAGTACGGGCAGCAGATCGAGATCCTGACGCAGCAGCTTGGCATGATCGAGCAGCAGCGCATCGAGGCAGTCGCCGCCATCGAGACCCTCCGGGCCCTCCAGGAGAGCACGGACGGCGTCGTCCTCCTCCCCATCGGGGGCGGCGCCCTTCTCCGGGTACAGGTGCTCGATGCAGGCCACGTAATCGTGAACATCGGGGCCGATGTCTCCGTGGAGCGTGCCAGTGCGGATGCGATCGAGTACCTCGGCGATCGGATAACCGAACTCGAGGCGGTCGGCAAGAAGGTCGCAGGTTCAGTCGAGCAGTTGCAGGGGCAGGCAACGGAGATCTCCCGCCGCATCGAGGCGGCCTACCGGGGGATCCGGCAGGGAGAGGCTGGTCAGGGCGGAATCCGATAATGTTTGATTCGCTAAAGAAGAAACTTCAGAATATACGGACAAAGTTTGCCTCGAATATCGAGGAGGCCGCCACGGTGCAACCGGCGGTCGAGCAGCCCGCACCGCCGCCGACCGTCGAACCCCCACTGCCGCCGGTCATCACACCCGCACCCCCTCTCCCGGGGAAACCTCTGGCGCCTCCTGCCGCCAGGGAGGAGAAACGGGAGGATCCAACGTTTTTCAACCGGTTAAAGATCCTCGTCCGGGAGCGGGAGATCCTCCTCCAGGAGAAGGATATCGAGGAGCCCCTGATGGAGCTCGAGATGGTCCTCCTCGAAAACGACGTCGCTCTCCCGGTCACGGATGAGATCATCGCCCGGATGAAGAAAGACCTCGTGGGCCGGCACAGGAAGATCGGCGCATCGGTCGACGACCTGGTCGTCGCGACCCTGCGCGCCGCGCTCTGCGGGGTGCTTGGCGACGGCCTCGACCTTCGTGACTATATCAGAGAGCACGAGCGGCCGGTGAAGATCCTCTTCACCGGCGTGAACGGGACCGGAAAGACGACGACGGTTGCAAAGGTCGGCCATTACCTCCAGAAGAACGGGTTTACGGTCGTGATCGGCGCGGGCGACACCTTCCGCGCGGGCGCGATCGAGCAGATCCGGACCCATGCCGACCGCCTGGACATCAAGGTGATCCAGCACCAGGCGGGCGCCGACCCTTCCGCCGTCCTCTTTGATGCGGTCCAGTACGCAAAGGCGCACGAGATCGATGTCGTCCTCGCCGATACGGCCGGCCGGTTCCACAACCGGGCAAACCTCATGAATCAGCTCGAGAAGATCCGGCGGGTCATGAAACCCGACCTCGTCGTCTACGTCGATGAGGCGGTGGCAGGAAACGATGCCGTCATCCGGGCCGGCGAGTTCAACCGGGCGGTCGGTACCGATGCGGTCGTCCTGACGAAGGCGGATATGGATTCAAAGGGCGGCGCGGCCATATCGGTCGCGCATACGGTGGGAAAACCCATCCTCTTCCTCGGGACCGGCCAGGGCTACGACGACATCATGCCCTTTACGCCCCGCACCGTGGTCGACGAACTCCTGGGAGGTGAAGCCTGATGCTTGACAACCTCGGGACATCCTTGAAGGATGCGGTCAAGAAACTCGCCGGCAAGACGGTGATCGACCGGGCGGCAGTCGACGAACTGGTCCGCGACCTCCAGCGGGCGCTCCTCTCCGCCGACGTCAACGTCAAGCTCGTCATGGAACTCTCAAAGGCGATCAAGCAGCGTGCCCTTGAGGAGGAGCCCCCGAAGGGGATGGGCGTGCGCGAGCACGTCCTGCGGATCGTCTACCAGGAGCTCGTCCGGCTGATGGGGGCGCCGGGAGCGGTGGCGCTCGGGCCCCAGACTATCCTGATGGCGGGGCTGCAGGGGAGCGGGAAGACGACGACGACGGCAAAGCTTGCCCGCTACTTCCAGCGCAAGGGGCTCAGGGTCGGCGTGATCTGCGCCGACACCTTCCGGCCGGGCGCCTATGACCAGTTGAAGACCCTCTGCGACCGGATCGGCATCCCCTGCTACGGGGACCCGGGCGAGAAGGATGCCCTCCGGATCGTCAGAGAGGGCCTCCCGAAGCTCCGGAAGCAGTACGAGGTCATCATCATCGATACCCAGGGGCGCCACGCCCTCGAGGAGAACCTGATCGAGGAGATCATCAGCATCAACGATATCGCGCGCGCCGACCACCGGTGGCTCGTCATCGACGCGGCTCTCGGCCAGCAGGCGAGCGAACAGGCCCGCCGGTTCCACGAGGCGATCGGGATCGACGGCGTCCTCGTGACGAAGATGGACGGCACCGCGCGCGGCGGCGGCGCGCTCTCGGCGGTCGCGGAGACGCAGAGCGGGATCGTCTTCATCGGGAGCGGCGAGACGATCGAGGATCTCGAACGGTTCGACCCGGACGGGTTCATATCCCGGCTGCTCGGCATGGGCGACTTAAAAGCCCTCGTCGAGCGGGCCGAGGAGGCGGTCTCGGCCGAGGATATCGACGTCAACGCGATGTTGAAGGGCAAGTTCACCCTCCGGGACATGTACAAGCAGCTTGAGGCGCTGAACCGGATGGGGCCCTTGAAGCAGATCATGAGCATGCTCCCGCTCGGCGGCATGCAGATACCCGACGACGCCTACGACATCACCAGCAGCAAGATGCAGCGCTACAAGGTGATCATGGACTCGATGACGGCTCCTGAGCTCGATGACCCCTCGGTGATCGGGAGCTCGCGGATCCACCGGATCGCCCGCGGCGCCGGCGTGGCGCCCGAGGATGTCCGCGACCTCATCAAATACTACAAGATCATGCAGCGCGCCCTGAAAGGCATGCGGGGCATGGGCGGCGGCAAGTTCAACATGCAGCGCATGATGAAGAAGTTCGGCGGACCCAGCCGATGAAGCGGTTTGCCGTCGTGGGCCATCGTGCCGCAACGAGCGGCACGTTCAGCCTCAACGATCTCGCCGGGAGCGCCGGGAGGATGGATGTCCTCTGCCGGTGCATCAACGCCTCGTTCTTTCTCTCCCACGATCTGCGGCGCGACGTCGAGTGTTACCTCATCCTCTGCGGGGAACCCGGGCCCGAGAAGACCGTCCTCTTCTCGGGGAGCGCTCTTCGCTACCTCTCGCCGGACGAGCGGAGCAGCGCCGCCCTGGTCAAGAAGGCGCTTGCCCTCCCCTGCGGGGATGAGTTCCGCGAGTCGACGCCGGGGGTTTACGTCCGCCGCGGCGGGTTCACGCGACTCCTCGCGGAGGTGCCGTTTGCCGTCCTCGATGAGGCAGGGGAGGATATCCGGGCGGCGCCGGCGCTCCCGGAGGCATACCTCCTCTCCGATCACCTGAACTTCACCCCTGAGGAGGAAGACCTGATCGCGGCCTATCCCCGCTACTCGGTGGGGCCGCGGTCGCTGCATGCCGATCATACCATCACCGTCCTCTTAAACGAGATGGACCGGAGGGAGTCCGGATGGATATCATAGAAACGGTAGGAGCAATCCTTGAGTACGGCGAGACCTGCAACCACTGCCTCGGGCGGTTCTTTGGCAAACGGTCGTTTTCGCTGACGAACGAGGAGCGGGGAAGGGCGCTCCGGATCACGCGCGAGATCGCGGTAAACGAGCCGCATAGCGAGCCGGAACCGGAGTCCTGCTGGATCTGCGGCGGCGAACTCTCCCGCACCGATGCCTGGGCCGCAAAGGTCGTGGAAGCGGTGCAGGGGATAGAGTTTGCGACGTTTCTTATCGGGACGAGAGTGCCGCCGCTCATAGCGGAGAGCGAGGAGATGGTCTGGAGCGATCTCGCCCTTCGCGACCCCGAACCGCTGAAGGCGGAGATGAACCGGGAGGTCGGCAAAGCCGTATCAGCCCTCACCGGGAAGACGGCCGACCTGAAACGGCCCGATATCGTCGTGATCCTCGATATCGCGGAAGGGACTGTCGAGGTGCAGGTCAATCCCGTCTTCTTTGTCGGGCGCTACCTGAAGTACGAGCGGGGGATCCCGCAGACCCACTGGGACTGCCGGGCCTGCAAGGGCGCCGGGTGCGAGAAGTGCGACTTCACCGGCAAACAGTACGCGGACTCCGTCGAGGAGCTGATCGGCCGGCCGGTGATAGAAGCCTTCGATGCGGAGAACGCCGTCCTCCACGGTGCCGGCCGGGAGGATATCGATGCCCGGATGCTCGGGTCGGGCCGCCCCTTCGTCATGGAGGTCGAGGCGCCGCGAAGGCGGTCGGTGGACCTTGCGGCCCTTGAAGAGGATATCAACGAGAAGGCCGGGGGGAGAGTGGCGGTCCACCTGGCCGGATGGGCGGATCGGAAGACGGTGCAAAGCCTTAAGTCCGACAAAGCGCATAAAAAATACAGGATCCTGGTCGAGATCGACGGTCCTGTGACTCAGGACGAGTTCAGGGCGGCCCTCGATCAGCTAAAAGGTGTAACGATACGACAGCGCACCCCCCTGCGGGTGGCACACCGACGGGCAGATAAAGTTCGGGAACGCGATGTCCTCGATATCCGGTGTACAGGCGCACAGGACGACAGATACTGGGTCGAAGTCGTCGGCGAAGCGGGCCTCTACATCAAAGAGCTGATATCGGGCGACAACGACAGAACCCAGCCCAGCCTTGCCCGGATCCTGGGGCGCACCGCACGTGTTGTCAGCCTCGATGTGGTGCTGGTCGAAACAGCAAACGAGTTTGGTGAGTAAATCATGGCACATCACAATGGACCACGCAAGAAGACGCGGTATAAGTTCAAGAAGGACCTCAGAAGACGCGGTATCCCCCCCGTAACCTCGGTGATTCAGGACTTCGAGGTCGGGCAGAAGGTGCATGTCGTGGTCGAGCCGAGTGTCCAGAAGGGCATGCCCCACCGGAGATTCCACGGAAAGACCGGCACGGTCATCGGACAGCGCGGGCGCGCATGGGTGCTCGAGGTCAGGGACGGCGATACGATGAAACAGGTGATTGCGAGACCGCAACATCTAAAAGCGCAGAAGGTATAACCCTCAACAGTAGTGATTGGCATGAAAGTAAAACGAATCGTCAGCGAAGAGCGGATGCTGCTTCCGGAACTGCGTGATACACTCCTTGCCGTGGAGGCAACCCGGCTTGGGTCCGGAGAAGAGATGTCCTACGAGCTGCGCAAAAGTATCGAGCATGCCAATCATCTCTCGAAGACATCATCCGATAAAGCCCGCGATCTCGTCGGCGAGCTCATGCAGTTTGAGAAGATGAAAGAGGAGATTGCCTACCGCATCGCGAACCTGATGCCGCGGACCCGGGACGAACTGCGGGCTATCTATGCCAAAGAGCGGTTCAACCTCACCGCGGAAGAGCTTGACAGGATCCTCGAGCTGGTAGTGACGCACTTCTAACCAACGGGGTGATGTCGATGAAGGCTGAGAGGAAAGAAGAGAACGCGGTAGTCATTGATGTCCTCCCGATGGGATACATGAGCGACCAGCGTCCCGTCTACAAGCGCGAACCGGTTGTCCTTGCCGTCGGCGTGGACCAGTTCAAACTGCTCGAGCTCGTCCCGAAAGCGGGCGCGGATATCCAGATCCACGACCGCGTCTACATCGGTGACGCGGAGCGGGATAAGATCGAGCGTGTCAAGCGGCGGATCGGCTACGAAGACCTGACGGCGACGGCGAAACTGGAGCTGCCGTTTGTTGTCGAGCAGATCGTCCACGAGAACGAGCAGCGGTTCGTCGATTTCTTCAATAAGTCTCTTCCCATCACGCCGAAGTTCCATATGCTCCACCTGCTCCCCGGCATCGGGAAGAAACTGATGTGGGAGGTGATCGAGCAGCGGGAGAAGAAGCCGTTCGAGAGCTTCGCGGATATATCGGGGCGGATCAAATCGCTCCCGCACCCCGCCCGGATGATCGTCAGCCGGGTCCTGCGCGAGATCGAGGATCCGAACGAGAAGTACCATGTCTTCACGCTGAAATGAGTGCTCCACGGGATCAGCACTTCCTCATCGATCGGAGGGCCGTCGAGAGGATCGCCGGGTTTGCCGATGTATCCGGCCGGCGAGTGCTCGAGATCGGGCCCGGCGAAGGAATCCTCACCCGGGCTCTCCTCGACCGCGGTGCGAATGTCGTCGCGGTCGAGATCGATCCGGCTCTCGTGGAGGAACTCGATCTCGCTTTTGCCGATGCTATCGATGAGGGGCGCCTCCGGATCGTTTCCGGCGACGCGAGGAAGGTGGACATCCCGCCGTTTGATATCGTCGTTGCAAACCTCCCCTACTCGGCCTCTTCGAAGATAACGTTCCGGCTGCTGGATATCGGGTTTGAGACGGCCATCCTGATGTACCAGAAGGAGTTTGCCCAGCGAATGATCGCGCGGCCGGGGACACCGGATGTCGGGCGGCTCTCGGTGATGGTCCAGACCTATGCGTCCGTCAAACCGCTCCTTGAGCTCTCGCCTTCCGCGTTTCGGCCGCAGCCCCAGGTCCGCTCCTGGGTTGTCCGGGTGACGCCGCACGAGCCGCCCTACCCGATAGCGGATAAGCGGGTCTATGCCGACGTCGTCAGGGTGCTCTTCTCCCACCGGCGTAAGACCGTCCGGAAAGGCCTCCGGAGCGGGAAAGAATTCTTCCCGCTCGACGTGATCGAGCGGGCGATCGCGGCGCTGCCCGACGATCTCCTGCAGCGCCGGCCCGAGAACCTGACACTGTGCGAGTTTGCCCTGGTTGCAAACACGCTTGCCGGGTGCTGAGGATGCTCCCGGGCGAGGTCTATCCTCCCGCCGAAGATTCGTCTCTCCTCCTCCGGGCGGCGCTCCGGGAGGTCGGGGAGACCGACCGGGTGCTTGAGGTCGGGACCGGGAGCGGGTATGTCGCGGCCGGCCTCTCGGGTCGGGCGGCCGCTGTGGTCGTGACCGATATCAACCCGCACGCGGCGGCGTGCGCCCGCGCCCGCGGTCTCGCGGCGGTCAGGACCGACCTCTTTGCGGGGCTCTCGGGGCCGTTCGACCTCATCCTCTTCAACCCGCCCTACCTCCCGACGGCTCCCGAGGAGCGGATCGACGACTGGCTGGAGTACGCCCTCGACGGCGGGCCGACGGGGAGGGTGGTGATCGAGCGGTTCATCGCCGATGCCGGCCGGGTGCTCGCGCCCTTCGGGCGGGTTCTCCTCCTTGTCTCGTCCCTGACCGGGCTCGATGAGGTCCGGGACCTCTTTGCCCGGGCGGGGTTCGTCTCGTTCGTCGTCGATACCGAGCAGCTTGAGGGCGAGACCCTCTTCGTGATCCGGGCGATGCGGGACCTCTGCCGGATGGGGGCGTGAGCAGGTTTTCGAGAGTTTTTAGCTGATAGTGGTGATGGGAGGCGGGGCGAGAAATGCATGGGTTGCAGGCGTTCTCCTCTTTTCCCTCACCACTTGAGATAACTCTCTGTAGAGCCTTGCATTTTCAAGGTTCTCCTGGATTTTATCAAAAATTATTCCCATCCTGATGCATTTGCGTACTTGATTCGGGCACATAGTACGCCTGGTTCCTGCTGTTTGGTTTATCCGGAATTGTCAGAGAGATCCTCTTTGCATTAACAAGTTCTCTCAGGCGATTTTTAGCCCATGTCCGCGTCTTTCTAAACAAGATGCTGATCTCCGTAGCCGTAAATGGGTGGACCTCGCATACCCTGACAATCATCTCCTCCCTCTTTTCCGGGGAAATTCTCTGCCCAAGGCTCTGAATTTCATCCCGAAGGACATCCGGGAGTGATGATAAAATATGTTCCCTTCTTAGTTCTATCTGGGTATCTTGTACTTTTAACTGGGTAACTAAGTCTGAATCTGGCTTATTTTCAGTTTCTATCTGGGTATCTTGTACTTTTAACTGGGTAACTAAGTCTGAATCTGGCTTATTTTCAGTCTCTATCTGGATATCTCGTACTTCTCTCTGAACATCTAAATCTGACTCTGTTTTTTCTTGCAGGCAGATTTCAGATAGCGTATAATATGTCCCGGGTCCATGCGAATGTTGCTCCAGAATGCCCAACCCACGGAGTCTTTTAAGGAGGTTGCTTGCCTTTGGCGTATCATATCCTGTCAGTTTTCTGCACTCTTCGTTTGAAACGCAGCCATTATTCCTTGCAAAGACTAAAGTGCGGGCTTCCTCTCCAGAGAGGGTGAACTGGTTGAACTGGTTTAACCAGGCAAGCGCTGCCTCATCCATTAACTGGTGAAGCGAGAGCGTCGCAACAAAGGTGTTGTCCGCCTTAGAAGACTCAAAGTGAGGTGGGGGAAGTTGGGCCTCTTGCATCTTCCTCTGGACTTTTGCGATACCAGAACCCTTATTTTCTGCATATTCCGTCTCGTGTAGGACGCTTGCGATCGTCTGATTCCTGCTCTGTGAACCTGGCGTACCGATACGTTCGATTGGTTTCAAAGAATATCCAGGATTATGGAACTCGATTCTATCAGTAAATCGAATCGCCAGGGTGGGTCCGGCTACCTGATAGTCACGGTGCATAACTGCATTTACGAGGACCTCACGAATTGCATCGTATGGGATTGCAGGCTTTTCCTCCCGTGTTAGACTACCTTTCGGAAATGAAAACTCTCGCTCCATATCATCCATAATTGCAGCTTCTGCTTTCGGAAGGAGGGTCAGCAACGCTTCTCTCAGTTCAATGGAGTAGTATATGCCATCCGTCTCGCCTCCCCAATCTCTTCCCTTAACCCGGACATAATCAAATCGCATCATCGAAAAATAGCGCCGTAGTACTTTTTCTGTCCCAAACAGGAGCAAGCCTGCGATAGTTGGTTTTGAGATCCCATCCGTGCTCTCGATGCAATGAAGGGCGCCGAGCAACTCCTCATCTGTATAACGCAGTTCCGGCGCATTGGGGTTCTTTTTTGCCCGCAGCCTTCGATACTCATCTAATGCATTCGGGTTTATGTCCAACAACGACGTTTGGGGGAGCAGAGTCTCATCATATGGCCGGATATTGCGCAGTTGAAATAACTGGGCTAAATCGTCCGGGGTGCAAACCTGATCAGTTGGTCCAACCCGAATATATGTTCCCTTATCAAGCCCTTGTTTTTTCACGAAAATTGGTTTTACTCGTGCTTCTGCTTCAGGTGTGTATACGCAGATTACTGTTTTTCCCTCCAGTACCCCACTCTGGATTTTTGGGCGGAGAATTTCATTGAATTTAGACGAACACTGAGTTGCCAGGTCACTCTGAAGTTTATCTGGATTATCGACACCCACAATGGTATATTTTGGATTGGCGCTTTTATCCTCCTTGATGCCGAGGAGAAGATACCCGCCATCAAGTCCAATCGTATTTGCATAAGCACACACCGTCTGCATCACAGAGTTTCCGATCTCGTTGCCGAGTTTCACCTCCAACCGAATATGTTCATCCCTTTGTAGGAGTTGTTTCCATAACTCGCGGATATTCATATCGTACCCCCCCCGGCTCAATTCAGGATCGGAGCTCATTAGCATACGTTACGTTCGTAGAACCATATTATCTTTCTACAGAAGTCCGGATGTCGTGTCTATCGAGAAAATGGCGCACTTAAAGTCACTTTTCAAAATTTCTCCTTCGTCAAGGCGAACGTATCCACATCCCGGGCTCGATGAGGTCCGGGACCTCTTTGCCCGGGCGGGGTTCGTCTCGTTCGTCGTCGATACCGAGCAGCTTGAGGGCGAGACCCTCTTCGTGATCCGGGCGATGCGGGACCTCTGCCGGATGGGGGCGTGAGTGGTCCCCGGGGCAAAACCCGCTGATGCACTTTTCCGGCGCGCTCCCTCACCGATGGCTTGATGCCCTGCGGCAGCGGTACCCGTACCAGCGGAGAGGGTATTCCTGTGATGCACGCGTGGAACCCGGACGACTACCACAAGCACTCCGCCGCCCAGCGGGCTTGGGCGACGGAGTTGATCGGAAAGCTCGAACTTGCCGGCAACGAGCGGGTGCTCGACCTCGGCTGCGGCGAGGGGAAGGTGACCGCGGAGATCGCCGCCCGCCTCCCCTCGGGATCGGTGCTCGGCCTTGACATATCCCGCGATATGATCGCCTTCGCGAGGATGCACCTGCCCCCGGAGCGGTATCCGAATCTCCGGTTTGCCGAGGGCGATATGCTCGATCTGCCGTTCGATACGGAGTTCGACATCGTCTTCTCGAACGCCGCCCTGCACTGGGTCTCCGACCACGGCAGGGTCTTCTCGGGGATCGCACGCGCCCTCCGGCCGGGAGGACGGGTTCTCCTCCAGATGGGCGGGAGAGGGAACGCCGCGCCGGTCCTCGCGGTTGCAGACGATATGCTGGCCGGGAAACCCTGGACCACGCTTGCAAGCGGCCCGCCGTCCCGCTATGCCTTTTATGGGCCGGAAGACGAACGCGAACCGCTCCGGGCGGCAGGGCTCATCCCCGTGCGGGTCGAGCTGATCGGGAAGGATATGGCCTTCGATAGCCCTGACGGCCTCGCGGGATGGGTCCGGACAACCTGGCACCTGTACCTGGAGCGGCTCCCCGAAGAGGTCCGGCCGGCGTTCGTCGCCGAACTGGTGGCCCGGTACGTGGAGGGGCGCCCCTCGCAGGACGGCCGCATCCACGTTCCCATGGTGCGCCTCGAGGTAGAAGCCGTCAAAGCGGCGAAGCGATGGTCCACCGGCAACAGCTCTCTTCGATAACATATCCTCCATAGCCCGATCAAAAGCCATAACGCTTCTTTTCACATTTACGGAAAAATGCAGGTTGAGGCGGTCGGTCAAACTTTATCGTCTTCCGCCCCGTATAATGAATGATATCTTGACGGCACAATGTTCCAATAATCTTCTCACCGAGGGATCGGTCGGAAAAGGCCTCTGGATTGTGGCCCTCCCGATCATCATCAGCAATTTCCTTGCGAGCATCCTGGAGGTGGTGGATATGTACTTCATCGGCAAACTCGGCGATGTCTCGATTGCCGGCGGAGCGATGAGCATATCCATCATAATAGTGCTTACTACCGTGATCTTCGGGACCGTGACGGCAACGGCTGCATTCGTGTCGCGGGCGTACGGGTCGGAGCGGTATGAGCGCATCCCGGTGATCCTCTCGCATTCGCTGTACCTGGCACTTGGCTTCTCCGCGGTCCTTGCGGTCATCGGTATGTTCTGGTCGCAGGACCTTCTCCTGCTCCTCGGAGCCGATCCCGAGGTTGCAGCGGTGGGGGCACACTTCCTCTCCCCGATGCTGATGGGGATGTTCGTCTTCGTCACCCTGATGATCCTGACGACCGTGTTCCAGAGCACGGGGGACTCGAGGACGCCGATGTTCGTCATGATCGGGGTGAACATCGCGAATATCGTCCTGAACCCGACGCTGATCATGGGCCTTGGCGGTCTCCCGGCGTTCGGCATAGCCGGATCCGCGTATGCGTCCATTGCGTCGCGTGCAACCGGCGTGCTGCTTCTCGTCGGGGTGATGTATCTCCTGCCGTCGAAGAAGAACGGTCCGGTCAGGCTCCCGAAGCAGTGGACGTTTGAGCCGCGGCTGCTCAAGGATATCGTGAGAGTCATGGTGCCGTCGGCCGTGCAGAGCGGGGTCAGGAGTTTTGCGTTCCTCGGTATGACGGCGATCGTGGCGCTGTACGGCACGTCGGCGGTGGCGGCGTACGGTATCTGCCAGCGCCTGGATATGCTGGGCCTGATCTTCGTGATGGGGCTCTGCACGGGAGTCGCGGTGATGGTCGGGCAGAACCTGGGAGCAGGGAAAGTGGAGAGGGCGGAGAAAACGGTTCGGATTGCGATGATCGTGAACGCATTGTTCATGGCATTGGTGGGCATCCTCTACCTGCGGTCTGCGGATCATCTCCTGGCGTTCTTCGGCGCGACCGAGGCGTCGCTTGCAAACGGCATCCAGTTCATGCATATCGTTCCCCCGTCGTACTTCGTGATAGCGATGGCGATGACGATGGGGTTTGCGATGAACGGTGCGGGGATGACGAGACCGGGCATGTACGCGGCGATCGCGGGACAGTTGATCGTGCAGGTGGGCCTTGCCGCGGCCCTGGTGGCGATGGAGATGCCGCTGCAGTTCATCTGGTTCGCGGTGGTCTGCGGCACCGTGGTGGTCTTCCTGTGCGATCTCTTCTTCTACCGGCAGGGGGCCTGGAAGACGAAGAAACTGGATCTCGGCGGGGAGAACTGACCCGGAAAACCCCCGACAACCTTTTTTTCGACTGAACCGGCACGCCGCTGAGGTCTTGAAGAACCCTCGCGGGGGGTCAGGCTGCCGATCTCCCTGCGCGGTTTTGCGCTCGACACGAAGGGTGCCGGTCGTCAAGATGAGCAAGATCCGGTGCCTGCGCTCTCGCTGCATCGGGCGGTTGCAACCCGTTCTCACCTCCGGGCTCTCCTTCTTCACGATGGGCAGAAAGACCGATATGCACGGACGCCAATTTGAGAACCCCTATATGGATACACAATCTAACCTCTCGATATGGATCGGCAGCAGAAGATCGTGCTCTCTGTTCTCGTGCTCGGCACCCTGATGGGGGCACTTGACAGCACCATCGTCATCCTGGCCTTTCCCGTCATCGCGGATGGGCTCCACGCAGATCTTCTCAGCACCATGTGGATCATCCTCGTCTATCTCCTGATCATGGCGTCCCTGACCGTCCCGCTCGGGAGACTCGGGGATCTCTTCGGCCGGCCCCGCATGTTCAACCTCGGGTTCGGCCTCTTCACCGTCAGTTCGTTCTTCTGCGGTATCTCCTCATCCATCACCATGCTGATCCTCTTCCGCGGCGTTCAGGCCCTGGGAGGGGCACTCCTGGAGTCGAACTCAGGAGCCATCATAGCCGATATATTTCCTCCCAATGCACGCGGGGCAGCATACGGCTACAACTCCATGGGCTGGACGGTCGGTGCAACGCTCGGCATCGTGCTCGGGGGCATCATCACCACCTTTGCCGGATGGGAGTACATCTTCTTCATCAACGTCCCCATCGGCATCGTCGCCCTCTACCTTGGTCTGCGCTACGTGAAGGGTGCAGCCAGGACGCAGGCATCCCTCGACCTCCCCGGCATGGCTCTCCTTACCATAGCCCTCTCGCTCATATCCTACGCCGCGATCGACTTTGCCGGAAACGGCCTCACGACGTGGTCGACGATCGTTGCCCCCCTGGGGGTCTTCTTCCTCCTGGTATTTGCCTGGCACGAGGTGCGCACCCGGACCCCCATGATCGATTTCGAGAGCCTGAACAGGCCGATCCTTAAATACAGCCTTCTCGCTGCATTCTTCCAGAGCCTTGGCTACCTCGCGGTCATATTTCTCATCACCATGTACCTCCAGGGGATCCGCGGGCTCTCCCCCCTGGATGCCGCCCTCCTCCTCACGCCCGGTTACGTCGTGGGGAGCGTTCTCGGCCCCTTCATGGGAAGGCTCTCGGATCGCCTCGGGGCACGGATCATCGCCACCACCGGAACGCTGGTGATCGCGGCGGCGATCTTTATCTTCATGATGCTCAGGGTAGACTCCCCCCTCTCCATCGTCCTCCTGGCGTCGTTCGTCTCCGGTGTCGGCACATCGATGTTTTACCCGGCAAACAACAGCGCCATCATGGCCAACGCGCGGGCGGGGGATTACGGGGGCATATCCGGCGCGCTCCGGATGGTGCAGAACATCGGCATCCTCGGCAGTTTCGTCCTTGCCATAACGGTGGCCTCCGCCTCGATCCCCCGCGCCCTTGCGTTCGAGATCTACGTGGGCACATCCCACCTGGTAGGGAACGTGGCCGGGGCATTCATCCAGGGCATCGATGCCGCGCTCATGGTCTCCCTCCTCCTCCTCCTCCTTGCCGGGGCGATGTCCTGGTCCCGCGGGTCGGAGCACCGCGAGGCGGCATGACCCGCCCCCATACCCCGGCCGCCCGATCCGGTGGTCGTGCGGGTAGCGGCAGGATACCGGATAGCCACGGCATCCCCGGAAAGACTCCTGCCGGCCTCTCCTGATCCGGCCATGGTAACCATTATGCCGCACCGGCCCCAGGGGGCGGTTCGTGCAACCGGGGTATACCATGCAGGGATCACACATGACTCACCGCCCCACATCGGGGGAGCGCCGGGCGCTCTGCGGGATATGCTCTGCAGGGTGCGGCGTAATCGTCGCCTACGATGACCACGGAAGGATCGTCTCCGTCCGCCCCGACGAGGATGCCGAGATAGGCATCATCTGCAGGCTCGGGGAAGCCTCGCCCGAGATCGTCTACTCAAGCGACCGGGTGCTCTACCCGCTCCGGCGCGCAGGGCCGAAAGGCACCCATGCGTTTGAACGGATCACCTGGGACGAGGCATACGAGACGATCGTCGCGAACCTGACCCGGATCAGAGAGGAGTCCGGGCCGGAGGCGGTCGCCATCTACACCGGGTCGGGGAGCTTCGAGCTCTCGTTCTGCGACATATTCCAGCCGAAAGGTGTCGCGGTCTCGTCCGCATCGAGCGTCCTCTTTCCCTTCGGCTCCCCGAACACCATGGGCGTCGGGGCGCTCTGCTACGTCTCCTTTGCGATGATCGCGCCGCACGTGACCATGGGGGAGATGTACTTCAACATGTTCTCCGACTACGAGCAGAGCGACCTCATACTCGTCTGGGGGACAAACCCGGCCACCGACTGCCCGCCCCTTGCCCTCCGGGCTCTCGCCGGGGCGCGCCGGCGGGGGGCGGAGGTCGTCGTCATCGATCCCCGCCGCACCCGGACGGTGGACCTCGTGGACGCGGAGTGGGTGCCCATCCGGCCGGGGACGGATGGAGCGCTGGCGCTCGGTCTCGCAAACGTCATCGTCGCGGAGGAACTCTACGATGCCGATTTCGTCGCGAACTGGTGCCACGGTTTTGAAGAGTTCGCAACCTACGTCCAGCACTACCGCCCCGAGGTGGTGGAGAGCATCACCGGGATTCCGGCAGAGACCGTGGCGTCGCTTGCCCGGCGCATCGCCCGCGCCCGGGGCGCATCGTTTGCCATGTACACGGGGCTTGAGTACAGCGACTCCGGCGTGCAGGCCATCCGGGCGGTCTTCGTTCTCTGGGGGATATCGGGGAACCTGGACGTCCCCGGCGGCCGGTGTTTTGCGATGAGGGGAAACGCCTTCCCCATCAACCGCTCCGGCTACATCCAGAACCCCGACCTGAAGCGGGCTATCGGGACCGACCGGTTCCCGGTCTACACCCATTACCGGCAGGAGGGCCACGCGATCGCCCTGCCGGATGCGGTCCTTCGCGGGAGACCCTACCCGATCCGTGCCCTGATACTGGAGGCCGCCCATATGCTGATATCCTGGCCGCAGACGCCGGTCTGGCGGGAGACCCTCGCGAACCTGGACTTCCTGGTCTCTGTGGACCGGCACCTGACGGCCGATGCCGCCTACGCCGACATCGTCCTCCCGGCGACGACCCTCTATGAGCGGGAGTCCTACATGACCTACGGCCCGGTCTTCCGGCTCAGGGAACGGGTGATCGAGCCCCTCGGCGAAGCCCGGGGCGATGTCCAGATCATGGCGGAACTCGCCCGCCGCCTCGGTTACGGCCACCTCTACCCGCAGTCGGAAGAAGAGGCTCTCCGGCACGTCCTGAAAGGCTCGGGGTTCACGCTCGAGGGCGTCAGGGCGGCCGGCGGGACCGCCCGGTCGCCGGCGGCTATGATGGAGTACCGGAAGTGGGAGAAAGGCCTCCTCCGGCCCGACGGCCGGCCCGGGTTCGATACGCCGACGGGGAAGTTCGAGATCCATTCGACCATCCTCGAGGAGTACGGCTACGATCCCCTCCCGGTCTACACCGAGCCCGGCGAGAGCCCTCTCTCGCAACCGGAGCAGGCAGAGCGGTTTCCTCTGGTCTTCAACTCCGGAGCGCGGGTGACGACCGATTTCCACGCCCAGCACCACAGCATCCCCTCGCTCGTCAGGGAGCGGCCGGAGCCGACGGTCACCCTCAACTCCCATGACGCCCGAGAGCGGGGGATCCGCGACGGCGACCGGGTCATCGTCCGGACGGCGCGGGGCGAGATCGTGCTCCGCGCACTCGTCACCGACGGCATCGTCCGGGGCGCCGTCGAGGCGAACATGGGCGGCGGGTGTCACCAGGCGCCGGAGGCCTGGCGGGAAGGAAACGTGAACGAGCTGACCGATCTTGCCCGATACGACCCGATATCGGGATTCCCCGTCTACAAAGCCCTCCTCTGCGATGTGGCGAGGGCCGAAGGCGACGGCGGGAGGGTCGCCATCGGGACCGGCGAGGTCGACTCCGTCGCCGGGGCGGCGCCGCCGCCGGAGGCACCCCGGATATACCTCGACCATAACGCCACCACCCCCCTCGACCCTGCGGTCCACCAGGCGATGGCCGCGTACCTCACATCAAGCCCGGGCAATCCCTCGAGCATATACCGGGAGGGGAGAGACGCGAAGGTCGCCGTCGAGTCCGCCCGGCGGAGCCTTGCCCGCCTGCTCAACTGCACCGCCCGGCGGATCACCTTCACCGGCTCCTGCACCGAGGCGAACAACACGGTGATCAAGGGCCTTGCCTTTGCCGGCCGGGATGGGATAAGAAGGGAGATCATCACCTCCCCGACCGAGCACTCCGCGGTCATCGAGCCCTGCCGGTGGCTTGAGCAGTTCGGGTTTCGCGTCACGTTCCTGCCGGTGGATCGCTCCGGCCGGGTCGACCCGGCCGATCTCGAGGGCCTGATCGGCCCGGAGACTCTCCTCGTCTCCGTCATGGTGGCGAACAACGAGACCGGGACGATCCAGCCCGTCCGGGAACTGGTGCGGATAGCCCACGACCACGGCGCCCTCTTCCACACCGACGCGACCCAGGCGATCGGGAAGATGCCGGTGGATGCGGTCGACCTCGACGTGGACTTCCTGACCCTCTCCGGGCACAAGATATACGGCCCGAAGGGCGTCGGAGCGCTCTACATGAAGAAGGGGGTCCGCATAGCCCCGCTCATCCACGGCGGCGAACAGGAGGGCCGGTTCCGGGCCGGGACGGAGAACGTTGCCGGGATCGTGGGGCTCGGGAGGGCCGCGGAGATCGCGGAGCAGCATATCGGTCGTATGGATGCCGTCCGGCACCTGCGGGACCGGCTGGAGGCCGGGATCCGGGAGACGGTTCCCGGGGCCCGGCTGAACGGCCACCCGACCGAACGGCTCGCAAATACGCTCAATATGGTGCTCCCCGGCTACCGCGGCGAATCGATAGTCCTCGCCCTCGACCGGCGGGGTATCTCCCTCTCCTCGGGCTCAGCCTGCCACTCGGGCTCTCCGGCGCCGTCCCACGTCCTCCTGGCGATGGGCCTTTCGGCAGAGGATGCCCACTGCTCGGTCCGGATGACGCTCGGCGCTCACACGACGGATGAGGATATCGACCGGACACTCGAGGCCTTCCGCGATCTCCTGCACGGTCCGGGGGAGATCATCCGGTTCGTCGCCTGCCGGTGACCGGAGATCTCCGCGCCATCGGGGGAGCGGGCAATATATATGCCATAATCGAGATCGGTGTCGGGCATGACGGGTCGCCTGAGCACTCCTTCCGTACGGAGCGAGCTTCGGAACTACCTCATCTCTGCATACCGTGACGACCTGGCCTCGGATATCCTCTCCGGGATGACCGCGGAGCAGAAGTACATACCGAGCCGGTACTTCTACGACGCCCGGGGATCGCAGTTGTTCGAGGAGATCTGCCGTCTCCCTGAGTATTATCCGACCAGGCTTGAGTTATCCATCCTTCGCGGGGCGTGCGGGGCGCTCATGGAATCCTTTGGGGAGGGCGACCTCGTTGAACTGGGGTCAGGAGCGAACAAAAAGATCTCCCTGCTCATCGATGCGGCGCCGGGGCCGGAAGGCGAAGGCCTGCGGTATATCCCGGTGGATGTGAGCGAGTCGGCCCTGGCCGCCGCAACAGAGGGGCTGCTTTGGGGGTACCCGCACCTGCACGTCCTCGGGATCGTGGGCGATTTCACCCGCGATATCGAACGCATCCCCCGCGGAAGAAAGAGGCTCATCACGTTTTTTGGAGGCACCGTCGGGAATTTTACCGGCCCTGAGGCGCACCGGGTGCTCGCGAACGTGGCTGCCATGATGGAGGAGGACGACCGGTTCCTGGTCGGGCTCGATATGGTGAAACCGGTCCCGGTGCTCGAGGCCGCGTACAACGACACCGCCGGGGTGACCGCCGCGTTCAACAGGAACATCCTGGCCGTGGTCAACCGGGAACTCGGGGCGGACTTCGATCCGGGCCTCTTTGAACACCGTGCGTTCTACAACAGGGATCTCGCGCAGATCGAGATGCACCTCGTGGCGCGGGAAGCGATGACGGTCAGGATCCCTGCCCTGGGGCTCCGCGTGGCGTTTGAGCGGGGGGAGACGATCCTCACCGAGATATCCCGGAAGTTCACCCGGGAGAGCGCCGGACGGCTCTTTGGTGCCGCCGGGCTTGCCGTGGAGCGCTGGTTCTCCGACCCCCGCGGCTGGTTTGCGCTCGCCTCTCTCTCCCGGGCGGCAGGGCGCCCCGTAGAGCCGGCCGGTATGGCTCAGGATCCCCCGGCCCGGGGAGGTCCGGCCGGGATTCATCGATGAATCGGCGGGCAGGTACGTGTGCATATCCGCCAGGGGAAAAGTATATATCTGGATGAACGGTATGCGGGCAGCATATGCGCGTACGGGAGAAGACCCTGACGATCCTCTTCGTTCTTTCGCTCTTTGCGAACGTCTTCCTCCTTGCCGTCGCTCTCGTGCCCGGGGACGATATCCCCGCGCTGTTCCCTCCGGATGCCGGTCCGTCCCCGGCGGCGACCATGGCCTCTCTCCCCGGGATCGGGAGAACGGCATCGATGCAGGCACCCGTCACCCTCCAGAAGGTCGAGATCACCGGCATCGGCCCGTTCTCCACGAACCGGATGATCGAGGAGGGGGCGATGGTGAACATATCGGTCGAGATCGTGCCCGGGAGAGGGCGGGTGCTCGTCCAGACGACGCCCCTGATGGGGATCGTCTTTCAGGATGCCGCAAACCGTGCCGTCGACCTCGCCGCCGGCCGTTCCCACGCGGACCTTGCGGGGAGCGACATCATCTTCAGCATCCAGAGCCCCGACGGGGTCTCCGAGATCGACGGCCCCAGTGCAGGAGCGTTGATGACCGCGCTCCTCCTCTCGGTGATGGAGGACTTTGCGCTCAACGAGAGCGTGACCGTGACCGGGACCATCGATGAGAACGGCAACATCGGCCCGGTCGGCGGCATCCTCGAGAAGGCCGGGGCCGCCGCGGCGAGCGGAAAGACCCTCCTCCTCCTCCCGGCGGAGAACAACAACATCGTCGAGAGCCGGGAGGAGACGGGGATCTTTTGCGGTCTCCGGATAGCCCGGCAGAGGCCGGTCGCCGTCGATACGGGGATGTACATCGAGGAGCGCTACGGGATCCGGGTGAAGTACGTGCATACCCTCGACGACTTCCTTGCCGATGTCTGCACCCCTGCCGCGACCCCCTGATCGCCCGGGGAACGGCCACTGCAATGAAGGATATTTATGGTCTCCCGGGCCACGTACCCCGGAGCATGAAACCACAGAGTCTGCTGATCATCGGGGTTCTCGCGGTCGCCCTGGTCGCCGTCCTCGCGATCCTGCCGCCGGGCCCCGCGGCGCCGCAACCTCCGGGCCCGGGAGAGGGTGAACCCGCTCCCGCCCCGACTCCGGCGCCCCTGCCCGAGAACGGCACCTACATCAACACGACCTACGGCTACGCCGTCACCTGCCCGGCGGGGTGGTTCTTCACCGAATCAGGAGAGAGCGTATGGTTCTCTTCGCCGGTGAAGCACGAGGAGGTCCGCATCAACACGATCCCGCTCCCGGATGGGAATAGCTCTCGCGAGGCGATCCTCGAGACGCTGAACGCGACCTACGCAGAGGACCTCGGGACTGATATCGGGGCCGTGTGGGTCTCGACGGAGAAGACCGCCCTTGACGGTATACCGGCGTACAGGTCGGTCTACTCCGTCCCCATCGTCGAGAGCGACCGCTACACCTTCATCATCCGTTATGCCGTCAGAGACGACATCGTCTACTCGGTCATGCACACGGTCTTCCCTGAGGGGTACGATAGCTACAACGCCGAAGCGGCCGCCGTGGCGGAGTCGTTTGAGTTCATCTGACCACCGCGATCATCCCCGGGCACCGGGCGGGTTCTCAAAAAGAGGTGATGGGGGGTGGGTTATCTGGAGGTAAGAGGCGATCCATCGGGTAGGGCGTTTTTGGGAGGCCCCCGTCACCTGTCCTCTTCCAGCAGGTTCTCGCGGGTCTCCGGGGGGAGGGTCGCTTCGGGGGAGAGATCGAAGTAAGGCTCGATGATCGGATCGTTCTCGCAATCGTGCAACTGCTTCCCTTCACCCCGGGTTTGCATCCAGAGCCTGATCTGCTGGAGTAATGTCACGTGGTTCAATCCTTTCGTCCGCAGCGGGTGAGTCACCCCTGTGACGTATAGCCATTCTGATCGAGCGAGAATAAATCCATTGTGATACGCCATTTGGCTCAAATAGCCCTCGTTCTCCCCTCTATGGAGGATCCGGAGAGGAACTGCAGGGATTCGTAGTGGACGGCTCCATCACCGCCCGAACATGCCGTCGAGCCTGCGCCTATCAAACGCCACCACCGTCGGCCTCCCGTGCGGGCACGTCCAGGGGGTCTTTGTACGGGCGAGCTGTGAGAGGAGGCGTCTCTGCTGGTCGTGCGTGAGAAGGGTGCCGGCCTTCACCGCCCCCCTGCAGGCGACGATGCAGGTGACCGCCTCACGCCGGCCGGGGGTCGTCCGGGACTCGCCGGCGAGTATATCGGCGATCGTCTCCCTGATGCTCTCCGGATCCTCCATAGCGCCGAGGGCGGCCGGCACCGCCCGGACGGCGAAGGTATCCCGGCCGAACTCCTCCACCTCAAACCCCTCTTCCGCGAGGAACGGCATCGCGTCCCGGAGCGCTGCCGATTCCTTCGGGGGGAGGGAGAGGACGACGGGCATGATCAGCTCCTGCGACCCGGGCGCCGCATCGCGCCGCTCCGCGACCTGGTCGTAGAGGATCCGCTCGTGAGCCGCGTGCTGGTCGATGAGGTAGAGGGTGCCGTCGACCCCCTCCGCCACGATGTAGGTCGCGGCCACCTGCCCGACCGGTTCCATGGCGGGGAGGAGGTTTTCTTCCCCCTCCCCCTCCGTCCGGCGAAGCTGCCTATCGGAGCGGGCGATATCGCGGTGGCCTGCGGCGTAGGCCGCTTCGGCCTCACGGGCTGCCGGGGCCGCCTCAGGTCTCTCTCCCGTGAGGACCTGCTGCACCGGCTCTGCCGGCGTAGCGCCTGCAAGGTCGTGCCCGAGGAGTGCCTCTTCTACCGCGGCCGCGACCGCCGCGAAGATCTCCCTCTCCCGCGAGAGGCGGACCTCGCGTTTTGTCGGGTGGACGTTGACGTCCACGAGATCGGTATCGATCGCAAGGTCGATGAACGCCACCGGGTAGCGGTCCTTCGGGAGGAGGGTGCCGTAACCCTCCCGGACGGCGGCGGCGATCGGTCGGGAGGAGATGCTCCGGCCGTTGATGCTGATGACGACCTGTGACGGGTTCCCCCGGCTCTCCGACGGGCGGGAGACGTAGCCGCCGATGGAGAGGAACGGGAGCCTTCCCCTGACCGGGACGAGCGCCCGGGCCAGGTCCGCGCCGTAGAGCCCGGCGATGGTGGCGATGAGCTCGCCGGATCGCTGGACCGCCATCCGCTCCTTCCCGTTGTGCACCACCCGGAAGGCAATCCCCCTGTGCGCGAGCGAGAGGTTCTCCACGACGCCGTATAGGTGAGCGAGTTCGGTGTTCCTGCTCTTCAAGAACTTCCGGCGGGCGGGGGTGTTGTAGAAGAGGTGCTCGACGGCGATCGTCGTTCCCTCCGGCGCCCCCACGTCGCCCGTCTCCACGACCTCGCCGCCCCGGACGACGACCCGGGTGCCGGCAAGCGCCCCGGCGCCCCGCGGCCGGGTGACCAGGGTCACCTCCGCGACGGCGGCGATGCTCGCGAGCGCCTCCCCCCGGAACCCGAGCGTCCTGACGGTAGAAAGGTCGGCTATATCCTGTATCTTGCTCGTTGCGTGAGGGTGAAACGCGAGGAGAGCCTCCTTTGCGGTCATGCCCGCACCGTCGTCGGTCACCCGGATCTTCGTGACCCCTGCCATGTCCGAGCCGATATCGAGGAGGATGCTCGTCGCGCCCGCGTCGATGGCGTTCTCGAGGAGCTCCTTTGCCACCGATGCGGGCCGCTCCACGACCTCGCCGGCGGCGATCTGGTTCACGGTATCGGGGTCGAGTATGCGGATCTTCGTCATCGCTCCCCTTCTCCGTTCGCCATCCTCCGGAGGCGGCAGAGGGCGTTCAACGCTTCGATCGGCGTCATCTCATCGGGGTTGAGCCTCTTGAGCTCCCCGACCGCCGGGTTCTCGGCAACAGCCCCCTCCCCGGGATCGACGATGAGCATCTGGGTGTAGCGGGGTGCCCGCACCCCGGTCGGGAGCTCCCGCACCGACGCCTCCTTCAGGAGGTCCATCGCCCGGTCGGTCACCTTCTTCGGGAGACCGGCGAGGCGGGCCACGTGGACGCCGTAGCTCCTGTCGGTCGCGCCGGGTATGATCTTTCGGAGGAAGACGACGTCCTGCCCCGTATCCTTCACGGCGAAGTGGAAGTTCTTCACCCTCTTCTGCGACCCCTCAAGGTCGATCAGGTCGTGGAAATGGGTCGCAAAGAGCGTCCGGGGGCCGGCGATAGCCCGCCCGTGCAGGAACTCCACCACCGACCTTGCTATCGCGCACCCGTCGAGCGTGCTCGTCCCCCGCCCGATCTCGTCGAGGACGACCAGGCTCTGCGGCGTTGCGTTGTTCAAGATGTTTGCGAGTTCGAGCATCTCCACCATGAACGTGGACTGCCCGGAGGCGAGGTCGTCAAACGCCCCCACCCGGGTGAAGACCCGGTCGACGATGCCGATCGTCGCGTGGCGGGCCGGGACGAAACACCCCATCTGGGCCATGATGCAGCAGAGAGCCACCGCCCGCATGTAGGTGGACTTGCCCGCCATGTTCGCCCCGGTGATGATCATGATCTGGTCGCCGGCGCTATCGAGTTCCGTGTCGTTCGGGACGAACGGGACCGGGAGGTGCCGCTCCACGACCGGGTGGCGCCCGTCGCGGATGACGATCCGGCCGCTCTCCTCGATAGCCGGGCGGGAGTAGCCGTAGCGGGCGGCAACCTCGGCGAGGGCCGAGTAGACGTCGAGCAGCCCCACGGCACGGGCGGTCGCCTGGAGGCCGGGGACCTCCGCCGCGAGCGTCCGGACGAGTTCTGCGTAGATCTCCGCTTCGAGCGCGGAAAGCCGCTCCTCCGCGGTCGCTATCAGCGCCTCCTTCTCCCGGAGGTCGGGTATCGTGTAGCGTTCGCCGTTCGCGGTCGTCTGCCGCCGCTCGTACTCCGGCGGCACCAGGGGGAGGTTTGGTTTCGTCACCTCGATGTAGTAGCCAAAGACCCGGTTGTAGGCGACCTTGAGCGACCTGATGCCGGTCCGCTCCCGCTCCTGCTGCTGGAACTCCACGATCCAGTCCTTCCCGGTCGTTGCAAGACCCCGGAGCTCGTCGAGTTTCGCGTTGAACCCCTCCCGGATCATGCCGCCGGATTTTGCAAGAGCCGGGGGGTCATCGACGATCGCCCGGCCGATGAGGTCGCTCGCGGAGGCGTGATCGCTCATTGCATCGAGGGCCTCGCGGACGAGGGTCGGAAGGTCGCCCGGAAGAAGCGCCTTCACGCCCGGGACCGCAGAAAGCGATTCCCTGAGCATCGCAAGATCCCGGGGGCCGGCGTTCCCGTAGGCGATCCTTCCCGCTATCCGCTCGATATCGGCAAAATCGCCGAGAGCCGCGCGGAGCGCCTGGCGCTCGACGGTGTGGCCGATGAGCCACTCGACGGCATCGAGCCTCTCCTCGATCGCCGCCTTCCTGACCAGGGGGGCTACCAGGAACGACCGCATCGTCCGGCTTCCCATCGACGTCTCCGTGACGTCGAGGGCGGCAAGGAGGGTGCTCCTGTCGCCTTCGCCCCGGATGCCGGTCGTGATCTCGAGGTTTCGGAGGGTGATCGCGTCGAGCACCATGGTCCCCGACGGGACCCGGGTCGAGAGCCCCGTGATGTGGGGGAGGGGCGACTGCTGGGTCTCGCGGGCGTAATGGAGAGCCGCCCCTGCCGCGGCAACGGCTCCCGTCATCTGAGCGCACCCGTAGCCGTCGAGCGTCGCCGTCCCGAACTGCTCGCAGAGGAGCCTGCAGGCTGCATCCGGATCGAACGCATCGTCGCGGTAACGGCTCACCGTCACCCCGATGCTTTCGAGCCGGCCGGCGAGCCCTTCATCGAGAGCCTCGGGGAGGATCGCCTCGGATGGCCGGTACCTGACCGCCTCCGATACGACGTCGGCGTACTCGCGCCCGCCGCTCCCCGCGGAGACGAAGAATTCGCCGGTGGAGACGTCCAGGAACGCAAGGCCGAAGGTGTCTTTTCTGTCGGGGGCGACCGCCATCAGGTACCGCGCCCCGGCCGAGCCGAGCATCGACGAGTCGATCAGGGTTCCCGGGGTGATCACCCGCGTCACCTCCCGTTTCACGACGCCCTTTGCGGTCTTTGGATCCTCCACCTGATCGCAGATCACCACCTTGTAGCCCCTGCCCACCAGGCGGGCGATGTAGCCGTCGGCGGCGTGGTGGGGGACGCCCGCAAGCGGCATCCGGTCGCCTTTCCTGTCCTTTCCCCGTGCCGTCAGGGTGATATCGAGCTCGCGGGCCACCACGCCGGCGTCTTCACCGAATGTCTCGTAGAAGTCGCCCATCCGGAAGAAGATGATGGCGTCGGGATACCGGTTCTTCACCGAGTAGTACTGCCGCATCGCCGGGGTCGGTCCATCCGTCATTGCTTCTCCCTATACAATCCGCGCGAGGCCACATAAGGATACTCCTTGAGAAATATCGCCGAATACGGCCCCGATTGCCTGCACCACGAGGCCGGACCCCGCAAAGGTAGATACGTCCGGAGCGCGTACCAGGAACACGATAACTCATGGCGGCGACGATCGCAGAGAAGATATTCTCGATGAAGTGCGGCAGATCCGTCCGCGCGGGGGACGTCGTGATGGCCCCGCTGGATGCGGCGATGATCCACGACATCACCGGGCCCCTTGCGGTTCGGGTCTTTGGTGAGATGGGAGGAGAACGAGTCTTTGATCCGGAGCGGATCATCATGCTCTTCGACCACCAGGTTCCCGCCGACTCGATACCGGCTGCCGAGAACCACGTCTTCATGCGGCGGTTTGCAGAGGAGCAGGGTATCCACAACTACGACCTTCTCGAGGGCGTCTGCCACCAGGTCGTTATGGAGAAGGGGCGGGCGGCCCCCGGCGAGATCATCGTCGGGACCGACTCCCACACCTGCACCTACGGTGCGGCGGGAGCGTTTGCGACCGGCATCGGCTCGACCGACATGGGGTTCGTCCTGAAGTTCGGGGCGCTCTACTTCCGGGTGCCCGAGAGCATCCTCCTTGAGGTTGACGGGGTGTTCGACCGGCGCGTGGGGGCAAAAGACCTTATCCTCTCCCTTGCCGGGGATATCGGCGCCGACGGCGCGACCTACATGACGCTTGAGTTCACCGGTAAAGCGATGGAGAGGATGAATATGGCGGGCCGGATGACCTGCGCGAACATGGCGATCGAGATGGGCGCAAAGGCGGGTATCGTCCGGCCCGACGCGGCCACGTGGGAGTATGTCGCCGCCCGCCGCGAGATCGAGCCGTTCGATCTCGCGGGCGACGATGACGCGGTCTATCGCGAGCGCCGGCACTACGACGTCACCGACCTCGCTCCACAGGTCGCCGTCCCCCACAACGTCGACAACGTCGTGGATGTCGCGGATGTCGCGGGGACGAAGGTCGACCAGGTCTTCATAGGTTCCTGCACGAACGGGCGCTACGAGGATCTCGCCGAGGCGGGGGAGGTGATGGGGAACGCCGACCGTTTCGCAAAGGGTGTCCGGGTGATCGTCATACCGGCATCGCGGACGGAGTATCTCAAGGCTCTCCGGGCCGGTCTCATCGAGCGGTTCGTCGAGGCCGGGGCCCTCGTGGAAGCGCCGTGCTGCGGCCCCTGCATGGGGGGTGCGTTCGGGCTGCTTGCCCCGGGCGAGGTCTCGCTCTCGACGTCGAACCGGAACTTCCGGGGCAGACAGGGGAGCGCTCAGGCCTTGGTCTACCTCTCGTCGCCGGCGACGGCGATGGCAAGCGCCCTCTACGGCGAGATCACCGATCCGAGGGAGGTGTGATACCATGCGAGTCTGGAAGTTCGGCGACGATATCGATACGGATGCGATCATACCGGGGAGGTTCCTCACGATCTACGATCCGGCGGAACTCGCGAAGCACGCGTTCGAGGGGACGAGGGATGAGTTTGCGCGCGATGTGCGGGAGGGCGACGTCGTCGTCGGCGGCACCAACTTCGGGTGCGGCTCCTCCCGCGAGCACGCGCCGCTTGCGCTCCTCGGCGCCGGGGTCCGTGTCGTGGTCGCGAGATCGTTTGCCCGTATATTCTACCGAAACGCCGTCAACACGGGGCTTTTGCCCCTGGTCGCTGCCGGGGCGGACAGCATCCCGGACGGTGCCGCCGTATCGGTGGATATCGCCGGCGGGTTTATCGAGGTGGACGGCAGAAGACTCGTCGTCGAGACGGTGCCCGGGTTCTTGAAAGAGATCGTCGATGCCGGCGGGCTTGTCGCCTACGCGAAGAACCTCGACGAGGTGAAGACGTGCAGCACAGAGTAGCGGCGATAGGCGGGGACGGCATCGGTCCCGAGATCGTCGCCGCAGGAAGAGAGGTTATCGACGCCGCAGGGGAGCGGTACGGGTTCGACATCGCCTGGACCGACTTCGACGTCGGGGCGGAGCGTTACCTTGCGACCGGAGAACTCCTCACCGAGGAAGATATCCGGGAGCTCTCGAAGTTCAAGGCGATCTACTTCGGCGCCATCGGCGACGAGCGGGTGAAACCCGGGATACTCGAGAAGGGCATTTTGCTCGCCATCCGGTTCCACTTCGACCAGTTCGTCAACCTCCGGCCGATCCGGCTTCTTAAGGGAGTCGCGACACCGCTTGCACACAAGCGCCCGGAGGATATCGACTTCGTCGTCGTCCGGGAGAACACCGAGGACTTCTACGTCGGCATCGGCTCGCGGTTCACGGGGAAGCGCGAGAGTAAGACCCTCGAGGTCGTCCGCGACCTCTACAGCGTCAAATTCGGCCTCGACGTCGAGACCGACGCCGACGAACTCGCCTACCAGATAGGCGTCGTCACCCGGCCGGGCGCGGAGCGGGTGATCCGCTACGCCTTCGACCTTGCCGGGCGGCGCCGCGGGAAACTCACGTCGGTCGACAAGGCAAACGTCCTCTCCGACGTCTACGGCCTCTGGCGGGACGTCTTCACGGACGTCGCCGCCGGCTACCCCGATGTCCAGACGGAGTTCAACTTCGTCGATGCCGTCACGATGTGGTTCGTCAAGAACCCCGAGTGGTTCGACGTCGTCGTCACCCCGAACATGTTCGGCGACATCATCACCGACCTCGGGGCGATGATCCAGGGCGGTCTCGGCCTTGCCCCCGGCGGGAACATCAACCCCGCAGGTACATCGATGTTCGAGCCGATCCACGGTTCGGCGCCGAAGTACCGCGGCCAGGACGTCGCAAATCCCCTTGCCACCATATGGGCGGGCTCGATGCTCCTCGACCACATCGGCGAGCACGAGGCGGCGACGGCGGTTCTTTCGGCGGTCGAGCAAAGCATCCTCGACGGGTTCGTGACCCGGGATATGGGCGGAGCAAAGAAGACGAGCGAGGTCGGCAGGTACGTCGCCTCGCTCGTCCGGGGGGTGTAGGGCGGCCGGCCCCTTCTCCCGCACTCCCATGGTCCTGCCGATGCCAGAAAACCAGCATACGCCGTGCGAGAACCCCCTCTGGCCCTGTGCGATGACCGGGGCGGTCGCCTGCCTTGCGGGGTTCGAGGACCTCGCCGTCGTCGTCCACGGCTCGAGCGGGTGCTACTTCTACCCCGCATCCCTGGTCGGGGTTCCCGTCCACGGGACGTTCCTCATCGAGAACGAGATCATCTTCGGGACGGAGTCCCGCCTTGCGGAGGTGATCCACGACCTCGAGGGGCGCTACTCGCGGATAGCCGTCGTGAACACCTGCGTGCCCGCGATCATGGGCGAGGATATCGGCGCCCTCGCCCGCGACGGAAGGGTGCTGATCGTCGACAGCCCGGGGTTCATCGGCGACCTCGAGGCCGGCTACCGCCGTGCGCTCGATGCGCTCGCGCCCGAGGTGGACGAGGGCATCGCCGGCGTCAACATCGACGGCATCTGCCGCACCGACCCTTTCTGCCGGGGGAACGCCATCGAGGCGCGACGCCTGCTCGACCTTGCCGGCGCCTCAGTCGGCACCACCTTCTGCCTGGACCGCTTCGATGCGGCCCACCGTGCGGCGCCCTTCACCGTCGGGACGAACCCCGATCTTGCAAGCGGCGTCGGAACCGCCTGCGGCTCGCTCCTCGGGCTTGATGCCGTCAGGGAGACCTTCGAGAGGCTTGGTGCCGTTATCGGCGGGATCGATACCCGGCCGGTCGCAGAGGAGGTCGCGTGGGCCGATGAGCGGATCCGGAAGGCCTGCGAGAAGTACCTCCGCAGGTTCGACCCTCCCCGGGTCGCGATCGCCGCCCAGAGCGCGTATGCCGCCTTTGCCGCCGATCTCCTCGACCGCTACCTCGGCGCCGACATCGCCTGCGTCGCGGCCCGAAACGATCCGGGGGAGGGGGGCGCCGCCGCTGTCCGCACGACCGACTTTGCGGTTCTCCAGGAGAGGATGACGGGCGCCGAGCCGGACCTGGTCATCGGCTCCTCCTACGAGCGGGCGATGGCTCCGGGTGCCGCGTTCGTCGGCCTGACGCCGCCGCTCAGGGATAGGGTTCTCCTCTC
>ENA-UOXR01001108-UOXR01001108.1-bioreactor-metagenome-genome-assembly--contig:-NODE-1108-length-29213-cov-5.591501_pt1 | contig 29213 bp, 21 predicted proteins | sample MGYA00238164_ERZ764825 | MGnify/ENA primary metagenome ERZ764825 (study PRJEB28920, sample SAMN05720171) | bioreactor metagenome | isolation source: Anaerobic biogas reactor | place: USA:Washington... | reverse complement strand
ATGGTGGCCTCTGGGGTGACCTCACCGTGCGCGCGGCGGACGCGGGGCTGAACATGGTTGTCATCGATCTGGGGGAGGGCGTGCGTTACGAGAGCCACCCCGAGCTGGCAGTCGAAGGTGCATGGACGCCCGACGAGCTACACGCCGAGCTGGCGCGGTTGCGTGGCCTGGGCTTGGAGCCGATCCCCAAGCTCAACTTTTCTGCGACGCACGACGCTTGGCTGGGCGAGTACAGCCGCTGTGTCTCGACGCCGCGCTACTATCAGGTCTGCCAGGACCTGATCGGCGAGGTGTGCGAGCTGTTTGGCGGGCCGCGACTGTTCCATCTGGGGTTGGACGAGGAGACCTGGCAACACCAGCGCCATTACGCCTATGTGGTGATCCGACAGCACGAGCTATGGTGGCACGACCTGGCGTTTCTGGTAGAGCAGGTGGAGCGACGAGGCTCGCAGGCCTGGGTCTGGTCCGACTATGCCTGGCACCATGATGAATACACCCAGCAGATGCCCCGATCGGTGCTGCAGAGCAACTGGTACTATGGTCTAGAGTTCGACCCGCCCTGCAACGAGGTCGCCACCTATCAGCGCCTGGCCGACGCGGGCTATGCGCAGGTTCCCACTGGCAGCAACTGGACCACGCCAGAGAACATGGAGCGTACGGTGGCCTATTGCCGGGAGAACCTGCCGGCGGAAGGGCTGCGGGGATTCCTCATGACCGCCTGGAAGCCCACCCTGCTCAGCGAGCGGGAACGCCACGAGCAGGCTATTGACCTACTGGCCCAGGCCAAGGCCATCTGGGAGGCATGAGGCGCAGAGACGACCAACCGGCGGCACCCTAGACAGGTGCCGCCGGTTCTTTGTGTAGCGCTCTAGTCGATGGGGGGATCCTGGTACCCAGGGAGCGGCGTCAGGTTCACCATGCGCGCCCGCTGCACGTTGGGCACTTCTGTGACCCGTTCCATGATGGCCTCGTCGGCCGGGTCGTCCAGCCCCAGGATCATGATGGAGGGCCCCCCTCGATGGGCGCGGCTCATCTGCACAAAAGAGATGTTGATGCCACGCTCGCCCAAGATCAGGCCCATGCGTCCCACGATGCCAGGCCGGTCGTGGTGCAGATCCAGGAGCATGTTTCCCTGCAGGACACAGTCCAGGCGCTGGCTATCGAGCGCCACCAGGTGGGGGCGGCCCTGGATCAGCGTGCCGGAGATGTTCCGGTCGCGATCGCCGTTCGGGTAGCGGGCGGTGATCAGGTTGCCGAGCTGTCGCGACTGACCACGACGCATCTCGGATACCACCAACCCGCGATCTGACGCCAGGCGGTGCACGTTCACGATGTTCACGGGCTCGGAATAGGCCGGGGTCAGCAGCCCCGCCAAAAAGGCCGAGGTCAACACCTGGGTATCATGCTCGCAGAGCTCGCCATCATAGATCAGCTCGACACTGTCGGCGATCTCGCCGCGCCACTGCACGAAAAAGCTGCCCAGGCGCTGCGCCAGATCTATATAGGGGGCCAGGAAACTGGCCGCCTGCGGAGGCAGATAGGGCACATTGACGGGGCTGGAGGGCATGCGCCCCTCGAGCACATCCACCACCGACTGGGCCACATCGGTGGCCACGTTCTCTTGGGCCTCGTTGGTGGAGGCTCCCACATGCGGGGTGGCAATGACGTTGGGCAGGCCCACCAGCGGATGGTGGGTGGCGGGCTCATGCTCGAAGACGTCCAGCGCGGCGCCAGCCAAGCGCCCCTCACGCAAGGCCTCCTCCAGCGCGACTTCGTCGATGATGCCGCCTCGCGCGCAGTTGATGATGTAGGCAGTGGGTTTGAGGAGCGCTAGCTTGGCGCCATCGACCAGGCCTCGGGTTTGCGGGGTTAGCGGCGTATGTACCGAGATAAAGTCCGCCTCGGCCAGCAGTGTCTCCAGAGACACGAGCTCGACCCCGCTAGAGGCGGCTCGCTCGGGCGACGCGTAGGGATCGTGGGCGACGACCCGCATGTCCAGGCCCTTGGCCTTGGAGGCGACCAGAGAGCCGATGCGGCCGAGGCCGATCAGCCCCAGCGTCTTGCCCAGCACCTCTTGGCCCTGAAGGGCGCTTTTTTCCCAGCGTCCCTGCTTGAGCGAATCGACGGCGGGATAGATGCGTCGGGCCAGGGTGAGCATGAGGGCGATGGTGTGCTCGGCCACGGCGTTGCTGTTGCCGGTGGGGGCATTCACCACAAAGATGCCCCGCTTGGTAGCGGCATCCAGGTCGATGTTGTCGACGCCGGTACCGGCACGTCCTACCACCTTGAGGCGCTTACCGGCCTCGAGTACGTCGACGGTCACCTTGGTATTGCTGCGGACCACCAAAGCCTCGTATGCGGGAATGATCTCGAGAAGGCGCTCGGGTGTGGGGTTCTTTACCACCTCCACCTGGCAACAGGAGCTCAGTATGTCCAGGCCCGCTTGCCCCAGCGTTTCGGTCACGAGTATGCGCACAAGGTCCTCCTGGTATGGTTCTTTGGTCGCTACCAACGGACTAGTCGTCCAACGGGTTGATCACCAAGCCAGTGAGCAGCTTGGGGAAAAAGTAGGTGCTCTTTTGGGGCATGGTCACGCCAGCCACGGCCGCGCGCCACACCTGGTCCACGCTGGTGGGATTCAGCAAAAAGGCGGCTGAGGCATGTCCGGCCCGAACCGCGTGGCAGGCCTCGGCGTCATCAATGGTGTAGCGTACCGCATCGCCGTGGGCGAGGACGTCGGCGGAGATCCCCAGGTGGGGCGCCAGGATCAGGTTCTGGAGCACGGCAACGTCCAGCTCGGCCAGCTCGCGGGGCTGATCGGGCGGCGCCGCCGCATGTGCGCTCGCACGGTCCCTTAGCTTCAGGAGCCAACCACCCGAGGACAAGCAGATGCCCAGGGTGATCTGGTCGCCCCCGCCATGGCGCTCTGCGAGCGGAGGGCCTGCTGTTACGGGCTCGAGCGTAAAGGTGCGTTCCAGAGCCGCCAGAAGCTGGGGCTCGCTCAGGGGCAGTGGCGCGGTGACCACCCGATGGGTGGGCAGAATCACCAGGCCGTCGCCGTCGGCGGGCGTCAGGTACATGAGCACATGGTCGTGGGATCCGCTGGGTGAGCCAGGGTCCGTTTCGCGGATCAGGTCGCGATAGGCCAGGGCCGTCTCGTAGCGATGATGGCCATCGGCAATGACGACATCGCGCTCTTGCAGGTAGCTGGTCATCTGCTCCAGCAACTCTGGCGACGTCAGCGGCCAGCAGGTGTGTCGCACGCCGTCTGCGTCCAGCGTGGTGGCCGCGTCCGACGGCGGCGCCCCCAAGAGACGGTCTATGGCGCCCTCGGGATCGCGGTACATGCCAAACACGGGGCTCTCTTGGGCGTGGAGGGCGCGCATCAGGCGCAACCGATCGGCCTTGGGACCACTACGCGTCTTTTCGTGAGGGTAGATACCTTGTCCCCAAGGCACCAAGCGCACCCGCGCAAAAAAGCCACGGCGAAGGAGGGCCTCGCCGTCAGGGCCGCTAAAGGCCTGCTCGTAGGCATAAAAGCAAGGGCAATCGTCTCGGACCAACACGCCCTGCGAACGCCAGTCGTGGAAGCGGCTCGCCGCCTCGTCATACCAGGCAGGGGGTGCGGGATCTGGTCCCAAGGTGACGTGCACCACGTTGTGGGGGCTACCCCCCATCAGCTCGGCCCGCAGCTGGGCATCGATGACGTCATAAGGGGGCGAATAGACGGGATCACGGCGGAGGGATGGAGCGTAACGCAATCCTCGAAACGGGGCTATGTCAACCATCGGGTGTTCCTCCACGAGACGAAACACGCCAGCGCCCTAGAGGTGCTGGCGTGAAGACTTTGGGGGCCAGGCGCACGCCGAGCAACGTGCAGCGGCGGACAATGCCCAGGTGGCGCGCATGGCCTTGTATTCACGATCTGCGCCGATTCTACGCCGAGCCTCTGGGCATGTCAATCATCGCCATGGCGGCAAGAGGCCGCTTGACAGGTGGCATGCTGACATCTAGGCTGGGCTCTCTGCCAGAAAGGAGAGCAAGGTGAGCAAGGATGTGTGCTGCGCCGTGGTCGGGTCGATCAACACCGACATCGTTCTGAGGGTCTCGCGGGTGCCCTTGCATGGAGAGAACCTGATGGCTCAGGAGCTGACGGTGGGGCGCGGCGGCAAGGGCTCGAACTGCGCGCTGGCCGTGTCTCGCCTAGGCGCGAGGTCTGCCATGGTCGGTGCCGTGGGCGCAGACGCCTATGGGCAGGAGGCGCTGGGCGCCCTGGAGGCGGCAGGCGTCGGCGTGGCGGGGGTGCAACGGTGCGAGGCATCCACTGGGCTGGCCATGATCCTCGTGGATGACCAAGGCGAGAATACCATCGTCGTCGCCCGCGGGGCCAACGATCGTCTGGCGCCAGCTCATGTACAACTCGCCCTCGATCAAACCGATCCCGACGTGGTCATCATGAACTATGAGGTGCCGCTAGAGTGCGTCCAAGCGGCGTTGGACTGGGCCGATGGACATGACCGACTGGCGGTCCTGGATGCGGGGCCAGCGCGCCATGAGCGCCCCGAGCGGTGGGGACGACGAACGGTGCTGACGGCCAACCAGGCAGAGATCGCGTGCCTGTTGGATTGCGATGCCGACGATGACGCGGCCTTGAGCGCTGGGGTGAGCGACCTCCTGGGCGAGGGGCTGTACGGCGTGGTGGTCAAGCTGGGCGGTCGGGGCGCACATCTCCAGGCGCAGGGCGTAGTGGCCGACGTGCCCGCCTTTGATGTGCCCGTGGTCGACACCACCGGCGCAGGCGATGCCTCCACTGCGGCCCTGGCGCTGGCTTTGGCCGCGGACATACCGTGGCGCGAGGCGGTGCGCTATGCCAACGCGGCAGGCGCCGTCACGGTGACGCGCCTGGGGGCTGCTGCCGCCATGCCGACGGCAGACGAGATTCAGGCGTTGCTGGACCGCAGCGGGTGAGCCCTCGCGCCGCGACGCAGCCCAGCGTCACCTACACGTCGAGGTTGCTCACCTCGTTGGCGTGGGAGAGGATAAAGCGGCGACGAGGCGGCACCGAGCTGCCCATCAGCATATCAAAGGTCTGATCGGCGGCCGCGGCATCCTCTAGGGCGACCTGCAGAATGGTGCGATTCTCAGGGTCCATGGTGGTGGTCCATAGCTGCTCTGGGTTCATCTCGCCCAGACCCTTGTAGCGCTGCAGATCGTAACGCTTTAGCCCCGAAATGGCTGCGTCCTTTTCTTCCTCGGTATAGACATAGTGCGAGCCCTTGCTGGTTGTGATCCGATAGAGGGGCGGTCGCGCCAGATAGAGGTGTCCCTCGCGGATCAGCGGCTCCATGTAGCGGAAGAAAAAGGTCAGCAACAGGGTGGTGATATGGGCGCCATCCACGTCGGCATCGGTCATGATGATGACCTTGTTGTAGCGGAGAGAATCCAGGGTGAACTGGTCGCCCACCCCGCAACCCAACGCCTGCACCAAGGCCCGAATCTCCAGGCTCTTGAGGGCGTGATCCATGCGGGCCTTCTCAACGTTCAGGATCTTGCCTCGCAGCGGCAGGATGGCCTGGAACCGCCGACGACGGCCTTGCTTGGCAGAGCCGCCCGCCGATGGGCCCTCCACGATGAACAGCTCAGTGTTCTTGGGGTCGCGTTCGGAGCAATCGGCCAGCTTGCCTGGCAGCGCGCTGCTCTCGAGGGCGCTCTTGCGGACGACCAAGTCGCGGGCCTGGCGCGCCGCCATACGGGCTCGGGTCGCGATGACGGCCTTGCGCACGATGGCCGAGGCTCCGCGCGAGTTGTCATCGAGCCACTTGGCAAAGGCCTCAGAAAAGACGCTGGCCACCTGGCCTGCAAGCTCGCTATTGCCTAGCTTGGACTTGGTCTGGCTCTCGAACTGCGGATCGGCCAGCTTGACCGAGACGATGGCCGTGAGCCCCTGGCGCACGTCCTCACCGCTAAGGTTGGTGTCCTTTTCCTTCAGATGATTCGCTTTGCGGGCATAGTCATTGAGGCAGCGGGTGAGGCCCGAACGGAATCCCGTCAGGTGTGTGCCGCCATCCACGGTGTTGACATTGTTGGCAAAGGCAAAGACCGACTCGGCATAGCCATCAGTGTACTGGAGAGCTACTTCGACCGTCGTCCCTTCCACTTCCTGCTCGACGTAAAAGGGATCCGAAAGCACGCGTCGGCGGCGGTTGAGATAGCGCACAAAAGATTGGATGCCGCCCTCAAAATGAAAGGCCATCTCGCGACCGTCCCGCTCATCGTTCAGATGGATGGTCAGGCCGCGGGAGAGGAACGCCATCTCGCGAAAGCGCTGAACCAGAGTCTTGAAGCGATAGTCCAGCGTCTGCATGATCTCGGTGTCAGGCATAAAGTGGGTGCGCGTGCCAGAGCCGCGCGCCTTGCCGTGGTCGACGACCTCGGTGACAGGGATGCCGTGCTCGTAGCGCTGGGTATAGCGGTGGCCATCGTAGCGCACCTCGACCTCTAGCCAGGACGAGAGCGCGTTAACGGCCGAGACGCCCACGCCATGGAGGCCGCTGGCGACCTTGTACCCGCCTCCACCGAACTTGCCGCCCGCGTGTAGGACAGTGTGGACCACCTCGAGGGTGTTTCGGCCCGTGGTCTTTTCGATGCCCACGGGAATTCCGTTCCCATTGTCCTGCACCGTCACCGAGCCGTCGGCATGTATGGTCACGCGGATATGATCGCAGCGACCTGCCAAGGCCTCGTCGATCGAGTTATCCACCACCTCATAGACCAGATGGTGAAGGCCACGCTGGTCGGTGCTCCCGATGTACATGCCAGGGCGTCGGCGAACGGCTTGTAGGCCCTCGAGGACTTGGATGTCATCAGCGGTATAGCGGCGGGTCTCGTCACTCATGAAAGGGCGAATCCTCCGAATGGCTGCGGGATCGAGCCTGGGCGACGAGCTGATGCCACAAGCTCAGGCGATCCCGATAGTAGATGAAAGCGGCCGCTGCGAGGCCCGTGCCGATCACGCTGTTCAGGGCGATGGCAAAGACCATTCCCACGGGCGATGAGAGCAGCGTCTGCCAGATCACGCTGACCCCCGCGGCGATGACGCTGCACAGCACGATAAAGCCCAAGGTAGGCCAAAAGGACATGCGTAGTAGGATCATACTGTTGCGTACGGCTTCCAACGGGCCCGCGCGCGACATGGTGATAGCCTCGGGGGCAAAGTAGAGATAGAGCGCCAACCACAGGGCTCCTCCCAGGAGCAGAAACGAAAAGGGCCCACACAAGACGCTCATGAACATACCAAACATGGTGGCCAAAAAGATCGGTGCCATCACGATCACGATATAGAGGGCGTATTGCGGCAGATGCCCTACCATCTCGCCCAAGGGCTCGTTGTCGCCGCGAACCGCCCGTCCCACCAGCGCTAGAAAGAACGAGCCCACAAAGAGACCCACCACCAGCACCAAGGCCATCAGGCCCAACGCAGCGCAACTGCTCGAGATGTCGATGACCAGCGCGTCGCTGGGCTCGATGAGCCGAGCGGCCGCCACACTGGGAACTCCGAGGACATTCCAGGCGAGCAGGCCCAGAAGGTTAAGGCGGCCCGCCGTGTCTTGCAGCATGCTGGGATCGAGGTCGGGCAGCGCTGAGAGGGCGGCGTCCAGCTCTCGCTGGCCAGCCATCAAGGCTTGCATCTCTTGGAGGGCACCGACGCTCTCTTCCACGATGGGAGCGATAGAGAGCTTGGGGCCCAGCCAAAGTAAGAGGTCCAGCAGGATCGGCAGCAGGAGCAGCCAGGGATTCTTGCGTACCGTATCGAATCCCGCCGTGATCGTATCGATGATGTTCAACTGGACTGCACCTCCAAGCTCCCATTCTAGCACAAGAGGCGCCGAAGCAAAAGCGTCGATCGGGGCTCAGTCCGCGTGGGCCGTGCTGGTGCATGTGTCAACCATGGGCAAAGGGTCAGTGCAAAGCCTCCGCGCTCGATAGGCACCGAGCGCGGAGGGTAGGGCGGTCCAGTCTGTACCCGTGAGGGTGGCGGCGGCCCCTCGGCCGCTGGCAGCCTATTCGCCTTGGACGACTTCGGCGGCCCCTTCAGCAGGCGGGCCCTGAAGATCGATCAATAGATCTCGCAAGGCACCGAAAAAGTCGTCATAGCGGCCCAAGCGCGCCGTCATGTCGTCCATGGCCTCACGAACCTCGCCCAGGTTGGCCTCCAAGCGGTCCAGCAGGTCGCCCTGGGCGGCCACGGTGGCGTCGATCTCGCCCAAGCGACCGTCGTAGGTCTCGCGAAGCGAGGCCAGATCCGACTCGAGGCTGGTCATCCCATCTTCGATAGAGCCCATATCCGCCCGCAGCTCACCCATACCCTGCTCCAGCTCGGATACTCGACCCGAGAGCAGCATCAAGCGATCGACCTTGGCCACGAGATCGGCGTTCTCGGCTGAGAGCCGATCCAGGCGTTCCCAGGCGACCTCGCTGTTCTGATAGATGGTATCCATGTTGCGGCTGAGGGCATCGACCTGGCTGCGCGAGGCATAGCTCAGGGTGCCGCTATACGCCAGCAGCACCAGCAGCATCACCAGGGCTCCGACCAGCGCCCCCGCCGCTACCAGCAAAAAGCCCGACCAGAAGCTGCGGCCGCCGTCGGCATCGGCATCGGATACAGCGGCGACTGTCTCCGCTTCAAGCTCCTCGTCCTCGTCGACTTCTTCCTCGGTCGCCTCGATTTCCTCGGCCTGATCGAGGGCAGCCTCTTCCTCCGTCGCCTCGATCTCCTCGGCTTGCTCGAGGGCCGCCTCGGTCTCCCTCTGTGGTACGTCCAGCAAGGGTTCTGGTGATTCTACCTCGGCTGAGGTCTCGCTCTCGGGGGCCGCTTTTTCCGGCTCAGGGCTGGGTTCGGGCAGCTCTAGGTCATCTAGCTCGGAGGCCGTCTCCTCACTCAAGGTCTCGATCTCTTCCTGATAGAGTTCCTCCATCTCCTCGCCTGGAGACTCGCTGTCTGGCGGCTCGGCCTCCTCCAGCTCGGGCGTGAGATCGACGTCTGCGAGATCGGCAGCCTCGGTCTCCTGGGCGGGGATCTCGTCTTCGGGTGTCGGCTCCCGTGTCACTTGGTCTTCGGCCATGGCAACCTCCTCTTCTTCCGGCTGTTCCGATGTCTTGTCAGCCTGATCTGCCTCGGGGGATTCGATAGGCGTTAGCCTGCTAGCGGCGATCTCGGGCATGGGCTCGCTGGGGGGCGGAGGCTCGGATAGGGGCGCGCCGGCCGGCGGCGCCAAGGTGATGTGGGAGCGAATGCGGTCTAGCAGGGCCGGCCCGATCCCTGGTACCCTCAAGAGCTCCTCAAGGGCGCTGAACGGACCCTTCTCCTGGCGGTGCTGGACGAGCCGTTGCGCCAGCGCGGGCCCGATGCCGCCGATAGAGACCAACTCGTCAGCCGATGCCGTGTTCACATCGATGGATAGGGGTTCGCGCATCTCTGTGGTCACGGTGCGTGCCTCCTTTCGGGGCGAGCCGCGTCGCTCGCCATAGGGCCGCTCCAGCCAACCGCACAGGAGAGTGGCTCTCTGTGCAGCGACGGGCCATGTTAGCGATGTGTATGTGGCTATCTCATCTCCATTATAACATGACGATCCGGCCAATGCAGGCCCGCGCGGGCGAATTCATGCCCAGCTGCGCTCGCTTTGCTCCGTCGCGCTCTCTACATATGGCGGTGGCTACCGCCCCACGGACCCTTGACATCGAGAGCCTCACATCGCTACACTGGCTTCAATCTGGGGGCATCGCGCTAGCCAGGCGAAGGCCTTCAAGCATGAGGCGGCGACGGGTTCGTTGCCGGCCGGTGGCTCTTGATCTGCACGTGACCGGCCTAGACGCAGGGAGGCAGCGCTGTGACGTGGCTGCGAATCGCCATACTGGTCGTGGAGGCCTATCTGCTCTTGGGCGTGGTGCCATGGGTGGTGGCCCGCATTCTGGATTGGTACCTGACGCGCGGTGCGGGCTCGGTTTCGGCGTTGGCGCAAGACAAGGCCCGGCTCGATGCCGCCTTGGCCAAAGTCAAGCCGTACGTCCAGGAGACGCCGCGCCCCGGCCCCTTTGCCGACCCCGATCGTCGCGTGTCCGAGCAGACGACGCGCATGGGACATCAGCTCACCCAGGCAGAGGCGCTGCTCCCCGCTCTCCAGGCGTACCAGGGCCCCACGCCCAACCTTCAGCAGGCGCTGCTCTTTGGGGGCATCGGCTTGCTCAAGGGTTTGGTGCCGCTGTTCCGCGATGCCTGGAAGCTGCGCAGTTTGCTCTTTGCGACTGAGGATACCTATGAACGGCTGCTGGATCAGTTGCGAGCGGCCCAGGATATCCCTCGCCAGGCCGAAGGCCAGTTGCATGCCCTGCGGGGCGAGCAGCAGCGGCTGGTGGCGGTGCTCGACGCCGAGCGCGATGCGGGAACGCATGGCCTGGAGGGCCTTCGCCAGCAGGTCCACGAGATGAGCGCCGCCCTAGACGGCGCCGAGGAGCGGCTGCGCCAGGCCCCCGACGAGGAGCTCCCTACCGTGCTCGAGCAGCAGGGCAACGTGGCGGCGACCATCGGTGCGACGTTGCAGCAACTGGATGAACGTATTCAGCAGGTGGTAGTGCAGCGCCAGGCCGCCGAGCAAAAGGTGCGACGGGCCGCCAGTGCGGTGCAGCTCTTGACCGAGCGGTGGGAGGGCATGCGGGCTCGTGGCGCCAAGGACCTCAAGGTGTCACACCAGTTGCATGGGCTGGGCACTCGGCTGCGCGCGCTGGACAGCCAGGCCAAGATGCAGACCATCGAATCGCTCCAGTCGCTGGGGTCTGCGTTGGAGGGGTTCGAGAGCGAGTTGCAGGCTGCCGACGAGCGCCTCGACCTTCTCGATGGGCTGCTCACGGGCGGGTTCGAAGGGCTGCAACGAGCCAATGACGCGGTGGCGCGCGCCGAACATCGCCTGAAGGAGCTGCAGCGCGATCATCCCAACGTATCCGCTGACGAGGCGGAGGCTGTGCTGGAGGCCACGCGGGCGCACGTGGGCCAGGCCGAGCAAGAGTTCTCTCGCGGAACGGAGGACGAGTTGGCCCGCGCCGCGGCGATGGCTAATCTGGCCGAGGAACAGGCCGAAAAGGTCGCTCACGTGCTCAACGCGTTACCCGAGCGAGAGCGTCAGATCCGTGAGTTGTGCGAGGCGATCGCACCGCAGGTCATCGCTAACAAGGCGAGGGATCTGGATGACCTGCAGGCCGTGATGGTCGAGTACCCCCAGCACTGGGAGGAGGGTATGGTGCAGCAGGCCTCCCAGGCTCGCGCTCTGCTTCAGGATTGTGCCGAGGAACGACAGCGCCTGCCGCAGGATCTCTTGGGGCGGGGGGTGCTGGTACAGTCGCAGGTGGTTCAGGTGCAAGAGGTGTTGGGACGGGCGGTGGAACGCCTCAACGAGGCCACCGATCTATTCTCGCAGTTGGAGCGCCAGCGGGATCAGATTCTGGCCCAACGCGACGAGGTGGAGCGACGGGTGGAGGCGATTCGAGCCAGGCTGGTGCCTGAGGTCGAGCATGTCCGCGATCGCCTGCTGCCAGAGCTGGCGCAGCGATATGATGCCCTGCAGCCAGCGCTGGCCACCCAGCTCAGGGTGCTTGAGGATCCCAAGCAGACGCACTATGGGCGAGCCCTTGCCAAAGATGTCCCCTCACTGGAACGCCAGCTATTCGAGCTGCGAGATGCCCACCTGGAGAGCGTCCGTCATTACCGTGAGCTGCTCACCAAGGCGGTTCAGGACTCGGATCGCACCTGGGCACGTCTGCAGCGGCTGGATCCCACGCAGGTGCCGCGTCCCGAGACGGACTTGGAGGCGCTGGCCCAGGACATGCGCACCTGGCGCCAAGAGGCGACCGCCAACGAGGAGAACCCTCGCGTCCTGCAAGAGCTGGTGGGTCGGCGAGCGGCGGCGCTCATGCGGCGGATTGAAAGCGTGGTGAGCGAAATCGAGCAGAGTCGGGCGGGCTTGGCCAAGCTGGATCGCGACTATGCCAACATCAAGGGGACCGTGCTGGGGCTGCGAACCAGCGTCCATGAACGCGGGCGCGAGGGCGAGTGGCACCACATCGTGTGGAATACCGAGCTGGCCGATGGCGCCTGGCAACGAGCACAAGAGCTGGAGCGTGAGGCCTCTAGCGCCTCGGCCCTGCCAGCGGCGGTCAACGCTATGCAGCGAGCGGTGACGGCCGCCGGCGAGGCGGCCCGTCTCTATGGCGACATCCAGTCGGAGATGGAGCGCGCAGCTGGTCGGCTGGATCGGGAGTGGCAGGCGGTAGCGAACAAGCTGGCGCGGGCGACCCGCCGGCAGCGTAGCTTGGAGGAGCGCGAGGATCAGGCGGCGGCTCGTGAGGTGGGGGCGCTGTGTGATAGCGTTCGCCGTGCCATGGACCTGGCGCGGTCAGCGACTACCTTTGAGGATGCCTTCCGCCACCTGCGGGATGCCCACAACCATCTGGCCAGGATCTAGGTCGCCGCTGGGGCGGCTCTTTCCGGCCAGACCGGCACGAACATGAGCCACTGATCGGGGACGGCGCGGATGCGTTCCTCGATGATGGCCAGCACGCGTAGGGCATTGTGGCGGACGGTCTGGTCGCGACCACCGACCTTTTCCATCTCCATGGGCGGCGATGCGACCACGTGGTAGATGCCGTCAGGGTCCTGATAGCAGCTGATCACTTGCATGCGGGCGTCGGCCCGGATGGCCATCCGCACGTGGCCCGTGGGCATGGGCGCTGGTTGCCCGAAAAAGGGCAGTAGCTCGTCGTCCATCGATGCGGGACGATCCGCGCCAGTGATGACCACGCCCCCTCGCTCGAGGCGTTCCAACGCCAGCCTCAGCGAAGCCAACGATACCGGCGTCACCTCGATGCCACGGTGGTTGCGGATGCGGTTCACCGCTCGGCCACCCCAGCCCGGCGTACTGAGGCTGAGAGCCTGCATCTCTAGCCCCTGAGCCGCCATCCACTGGCTGACGAGATCATAGTTGCTGATATGTGGCCCCACGATCACGAGCCCCCGCTCGTCACGAGCCGCAGCGAGAGTCATCTCCCAGTCTTCCTGGGCAACCACGATCTTTACGCGGCCCTGGGCATAGTCACAGATGCGGGCGCGGAGCATATCATAGTAGGTGCGGCCCGTGTGGCACATGGCTCTCTGAGCCAGGTCATCCAGGGCAGGATCGTCCAGGTGAGGCATCACATGAGCGAGGTTGCGTCGCAGATGCTGGTACATGACGCCGTTCGTCTCGACGACGCGCTCGGTCAGGCGGTCAGCAAGCCAGTATCCAGCGCGTGGAGGCAAGGTCCGCGAGACGATCAGTCCGAGCCCGATGCCTAGCGGTCCTCCCAGCGCCCACTGGAGCGTCACGATGGCTCCTCTCCATGGTTCTCGGCCGAGATCAGCGTCGCCATGGCCTCGATGACCACGGGGATGCCGCGGGCCAGACAAAAGCCGGTGGCAATCCATGCGAGCACGCGAAAGACCGTATGTGTGGAGGCGACGAGCTGTAGAGAGACGGCGCCATCGGCGGCATAGAGCGACAGCGCGTTCACCAGGGCCAGCCCTGCAAAGGCAAAGCACTTGACCACAGCATACCCGCTGCGCATCCAGGGGCTCTTGACCAAGAAGCTTCCAAGGGGGCTTTGCAGGCTATCGAATGGGCGCTGCCCCGCGCTCACGTGAACGCTTCGCAGCGCGTCCACGATGGTGCCCCTCACCACAAAGACGATCGGGATGACTACCGAGATGAGACCCAGGTCGGCCAGGCAGATCCAGAGCACGAGCTCGACGGTGCGGTCGGCCATGATATCGAGCACGCTGCCCAAAAGAGAGGACTCGTGCCGCGCCCGAGCAATGTAGCCATCAAAGGTGTCCATCAGGATCAGGATGACGATCAGCGGGGCGGCGGCCAATCGCCACGGCGCCCGAGGCACATAGAGCAACAGCCCCACTGCGAGGAGCACAGGCAGGCGCAAGATGGTGATGGTGTTGGCCAGATTGAGCGGCCTACGCTTGGGGGTCATGGGGCATCCTTCCCCTCTGTGTTGAACTGCTGGATTCGGGCGGCCTCACGCGCCTCTTGAAGGGCCCGCAGGCTGAGCGGGTGCGCATCGGCAGCGTCCATGGCTTCCCAGTGGATATCGTGGTCGCCCATGACGCGCGAAAGCTCCTCCCACAGGGAGCGGTGTTCGACGGGCGAGCCCTTGCTGGTGCGCCAGCCGTTACGTTCCCACTTGGCCAGCCAGCGGGTGGCGCCGTGAAGCACATAGCTGGACGTGGTCACCATCCGCACGCGGGAGCGGGTCCGCAACTGCTGCAGCCCCATGATGACGGCATAGAGCTCGGCGGCGTTGGCGGTGGCCGACGGCCAGCCCCCTGCTACCGTCTTGGGTGGCTGGCCCGGTCGCTCTATGGTGGCTGCGTACCCGGCGGCGCCGGGCGAGCCCAGGGCACTGGCGCGCGCATAGATGGTCACGGTCTCGAAGGTGGGCTCTGGTTTGGCGGTATGGCGACCCTGGAGGGCTTTGGCCCGGCCCAGCCTGGCGAGTTCATCGGCTCGTTCGTTAAAGGCGTTGCCGGCGTGTCCGCGGGTCCACTGCCACTGAACCTGATGCTTTTCGTCCAAGAGCGCCAGCTTGCGCCACAGGTCGTCGTTCTGGACCGGTGCGCCGTTCGCTTTGCGCCAACCGCGTCGCTTCCAGGCCGCAAGCCAGCGGGTGATTCCATTGCGCACATAAGTAGAGTCGGTCACCACGGTCACGCTGCAGGCGCCCTTGAGTGTGCCGAGCGCCTCGATGGCGGCCGTGAGTTCCATGCGGTTGTTGGTGGTGTCACGTTCGCCCCCAGAGAGCTCACGGCGGTGGGGGCCAGAAACCAGCACCGCGCCCCAGCCGCCTGGTCCGGGGTTGGGGTCGCATCCGCCGTCGGTATAGATGAGCACCTCAGAGGTGCTGGTCTGGTCAGAGTGTCTTGGCGCCATGGCTAGCGTGCCATAATGTGGGCGAGCTCGAACAGCTCCAGATCGATGCCCTTGGTGTGGCCGACGACCTCTGCCAGCGGTGTGGTGACGATGCCACTGCCCCGAACGCCAACCAGGCAATCTGTCTGGCCGCCGAGGAGGGCACGAGCAGCACCCTCGCCCAGGCGAGTTCCCAAGAGACGGTCGGCCGAGGTGGGCCGGGCACCCCGCTGCACATGCCCCAGGATCGTGGCTCGCAGCCCGAATCCTGTGCCCTCTCGGTCCCCGTCAAAGTGAGCCAGTAGACGCGTGGCGTTGTTGGTTGCGCCCTCGGCCACCACCACCACGGCGTGGGTCTTGCCGCGATCATAGGCGGCGCGGAGCTGAGCCGCCACGTCCTCGGGAGACAGCTCGTGCTCGGGCACCACCACGACCTCGGCGCCGCCGGCGATGCCGGCCATGAGCGCTACATAGCCGCACTTGCGGCCCATCACCTCGACCAGAAAGGCCCTTCGATGTGAGGCGGCGGTTACCTTGAGGCGGTCGATGGCTTCGATGGCCACGTTGATGGCCGTATCGACTCCGATGGTAACGTCAGACCCGTCGAGGTCGTTGTCGATCGTGGAGGCTACCCCAACTACGGGGAATCCCATCTCGGCGAGCGCGTGGGCACCGGCTTGGGAACCATTGCCCCCGATGACAACCAGGCCCTCGATGCTGCGCGTAGCCAGGTTGCTTAGGGTCTCTTTGCGGCCCGCGACGGTGCGGAACTCTTCACAGCGCGCGCTGCCCAACACCGTGCCGCCCAGCTGCATGATGCCGCCCACGTCCCGTCGCGAGAGGTAGCGCAGGTCGTCGGCGATCAGCCCGGCATAGCCGTTCTGTACGCCGAACACGTCGGCGCCCAGCGCAGCTCCGGTACGGACCACCGCGCGGATGGCGGCGTTCATGCCCGGCGCATCTCCTCCGCTGGTGAGGACGGCGATCCTGGTCAAGGGGTGACAACCTTTCGCTGTGGGGTGGCACTCTCGGGCTCTGGAGACCAGTTATGCCACAAGGGGGGCTGCCTGTCAATCCTCCGTCGTCCCAAGGGCTTTGTGTGCCCTTGGGGGCCCGCTATAATAGAGATGGATTGCGCTGTACTAGGATGCTGGTGCTGTCTCTCGGCTTGATGGCAGCTAACCTGTCTGGCGAGGAGAGAGGAGACACATGGTCGAGCTACAGGTTCTAGGCGCTGATGATATCGGCTGCGTAGCCGAATTGGTGCGCACCTGCGGCTTGGATGCTTGGATTGACGAGGCAGCTCTACGCCGGCACATGCTGGCCGATCTCAGCAGCCCCCCCGATATGCGGCTCTTGGCGGTGCAGGGGGGTGAGCCCTGTGGATTTTGCAGCGCAGCACTGCGCGACGGCCAGGCCTACGTGCAGCTCTTTGGGGTGGCTCCGCCGTTTCGCCGCCAGGGGATCGGTAGCCAACTTCTCGGCGAGATCGAGGCGCGTGCGTTGGCCCGTGGTATCCAGCGCGTTCAGGTCGCGGGCGTATCGGGGGGCTATTTCTACCCAGGCGTTCCGGTGGACGCCACCCCCGCCATCTGTCTGCTGGAGCGGCGCGGCTATCGCACCGATCGGACCAGTCGGGTCGACATGGACGTGGACCTGACGGCAGTGGACCTGGACACGCGCGATGCTGTGGAGGAACTGGGAGCGCAGGGCATCAGCGTACGCCGGGTTGCCTCTGGAGAGGTCTCGCAGGTTGTGCATTTTGCCGAGCAGTACTTTTCGCAGACATGGGGCCTGGAGGCGGCAGCCGCCGATGGGGATGAGCCTACGCTTTACGCGGCGTGGTACCAGGGTGAGGTGGTCAGCTTTGCCGTCTATGACGCCTTGGGCCATGCGCGGTTCGGCCCCACGGGCACGCGCCCTGACATGCGGCAGCGTGGGATCGGTGGGGTGTTACTCAAGCGCTGCATGGAGACGATGCGAGACCGCGGCGATCGCCACGCGCAGATCATCTGGGTGGGTCCCATCGGGTTTTACGCGCGGGCGGTGGGCGCTCGCGTATCACGCGCCTATTGGGGGTTCGCCAAGGATCTAGCCTAGAGGAGACGCATAGCTCGGGCGGGGCAAGCATGGGCGCGAACGTAGGCTACCTCTATCACGACGCGTTCCTGGAGCACGACGCGGGGCGTGGCCATCCCGAGGACCCTGAGCGCCTGCGTGCGATTCTGAAGCAGTTGGAGCGCAGCGGGCTGCTATCGCAGCTCGAGGCCTTGCCGGTGCGGCCGGCGGAGGATGCCGACATCCAACGGGTGCACGCGGCCGGTCTGGTCCAGCGGCTAGAGAGTCAGGCGGCGGCTGGAGGTGGCTACTGCGACCCGGACACGCACGTGGGCCCTCGTTCGGTCCATGCGGCGCGCATGGCGGCCGGTGCCGCGGTGGCCGGGGCGCGGGCAGTGTGGCGTGGCGACGTTGACCGCGCCTATGCCTTGACGCGCCCGCCGGGCCATCATGCCGAACGGCGGCGCTCCATGGGGTTCTGCCTGCTGAACCATGTGGCCATCGCCGCGCACTGGCTCCTGGCCGAGAGGGCGCAGCGCCTGGCCATCGTAGACCTGGACGCGCATCACGGCAACGGGACGGCCGCCGCGTTTGCAGAGGATCCCAGAGTGCTGTATGTCTCGGTCCACCAGCATCCCTGGTACCCCGGAACCGGCGACTGGCGCGAGATGGGCCGTGCCAATGGGCGGGGTAGCGAGCTGAATGTCCCGCTACCGGCAGAGAGTGGCGATGGGAATCTACGGCTGGCGTGGGAGCAGGTGATTCTTCCTACCCTGCACCGGTTCGGTCCAGAGATGGTGTTGGTGTCGGCCGGATACGATGGCCACTGGGCTGACCCGCTAACCTGGCTGCTCTATTCCTGCGACGGACTGTATCACCTCATGCGGGAGCTGACCGATCTGGTAGCAGACGTCTGCGAGGGACGCATGTTGGTGGTGCTGGAGGGGGGCTACGATCTGGATGCCTTGGCCCATGGCGTGACGGGCACCCTGGCGGCCATGCTTGGCCAACCTTACCTGGACCCGCTCGGGGCTGCAGGCGAGCCCGAACCACCGGTTGAGGATCTGTTGGGCTTGCTGCTCGAGAACCACCCTCTGTGTTGCCGAGCGCCCTAGTCGCAGGAGCTTTGATCAGGGGAGTTCGAATACCAGAAGTGGCGGGAGCGTCTACCTAATGGTGTGTGAGCGAGTCGCTATCATCCGTTTCATCGTAGCCAGAGTTCGAGGTAACCATGCAGACTGAGAGACAACAACCGAGCATGTCGGCCGATGACGTGCGCAAGGCCATTCGGCAGCTCGAGATCGGTGTGGTGAACTATCGCGGCCGAGGCGAGACTGTGCTAGACCTGCTGGCTGAACGCGACCAGGTGGAGGCTAGCTTGGCAGCGCTGGAGACCGCCGGACTGGATGTACGCCCGGAGCGCTCGCGCCTGGCCTTTGTGGATGGCAAGATTGAGCAGTACAGCCGCAAGCTCATACGCGAGATGGGCGGAGCGGGTGTGCTGGAGCGAGCGCGGGAGGAGCGGCAGGCGCCGGCTGATCATTGGTGGTGGTTTCTTGACCTGCGGCTCGCCGAGCGCCTCAGAAAGTCCGTTCGGCGCATGCTCATCACGCTGGGTGTGATTGTCGTCTTGGTGGGCGGGGGGCTCCTCCTGGCTGACCATCTCTGGGGCCTTTCGCCGGAGGAAAAGCAGGCCTACTCTCTCAAGACCGATGCGGAGCGGCTGATCGCCGAGGGTGATATCGATACGGCGATCACGACCTATCAGCAGGCCGTTGAGCTGACGCCGGAGGATGCCGAAGCCTGGCTGTATCTTGGCATGCTGTACCGGGAGACGGGCCAAACCCAGCAGGCCGACGAGGCCTTTGAGAAGGCCGTGGAGCTGATGGGGCATGATGAGGTCGAGTTCTATGTGGACTTGGCCCAGGCCTATGTGATCTATGGCGATCCGCAGCGGGTGGTAGAGTCCGCAGACGCCGCGCTGGAGCTCGATGACCAGAACGCTCGAGCCTACTATGTGCGGGCCACCGGCTATGAGTTGCAGAATGAGGTGCACCTGGCCCTTGAGGACCTGGATCGCTCCGCAGAGCTCTCCAGCGGAGAGAACGATGCGCTCTATGTGATGGCCAAGACGCGGTATGCCAACCTGCTGGAGCGCGCCGCGGCGCAACCCTAATGGGCGGGCCCGCCGATGGTGTGCGGTGATGCGGGTTTGGAGTACGTCTTGGGCGTATGGTATACTTTCGCCCGTCGCGGAGAGGTCGCATAGTCCGGCCGAGTGCGCACGATTGGAAATCGTGTAGGCGCAAGCCTCGCGGGTTCAAATCCCGCCCTCTCCGCCTTTTATCTTGTGCTGCAAGCGATAGCAAGTGCCCACGGTTTTCGGAGCGCTGTGCAGCATCCCTCGAACTCTACCCCACCATGCAGGGTCATGCTGACCGCCGGTGCACTTGGACCCAACGAGACGCCCCGGCTTTGCACTCGGTGACGTTCTCATGTGAGTCGACGGTGTATCCTCGCTCGCTTTGAAGGTGATGTACCCCGACGCTTGACGCCCTCGTCCGCCGCCTTCTATAATGGCTCCAAGGTGTCGTCCGGTTGGGACTGCTGGGGCGGTTGTCCTCTGGTAACCCCAGGTCACGGGAGGGCCGTATGACGTTTGCAGAGGCTGCTATGGTGATCCTGCGGCAGGCAGCAGAACCGCTCCATTTTCGTGAGATCACCGAACGGGCTCTGGAGCAGGATCTCGTCGACGTGTCGGGCAGCACGCCTTGGCACTCGATGAACGGCGCTTTGCGACGCTGGATCCGCAGCGAGGGTGCCGATACCCCGATCGTCTCTCTCGGCGATGGCTACTTTGCGCTACGCGCCTGGGGTCTTCCTGTACCCGACGAGGGGCGCGCGCTGGAGAGTGAGGCCGAGGACACCGAGGATCTTGGCATCCCGGGCGAGGTGACGGTGACCCCCCGGCCTGCGGATGCGTCCGCCGCAGGCTGGAAATGGCGCCAAGTGGCGGGGCGCGCCCATCAGATGGTATCCAACGTCCCCCGCCATCCATCGTTGGCCCACGCCTTTGGGGGCTTTCGGACGTTGCTGGTCTGGTCGGCCGCCAGTCTGCTGGCCGGTGTTGGCTTGCGGGCCGGGCGCCGTTCGCGGCTCCTGACGGCCATCTCGCAGCAGATGGTCGGCTGGGGAGGCGCGGGATCGGCGATGGCGCTGCGGGGTATGTACGAGGCGCAGCGCTATGACCAGGCGGTCTACGCGGGCAGCGCCAACCGGCGGACGCTCACATCGCACGTCAGCGTGCTCCAACGGATCTTTCGCGGGTTACTACTCGGCGGGGCCGCGGCCGGCGCGGTGGGCTGGCTGCTCCGCCAGACCGGGGACGATCATCCTCGCGCCAAGGGGATGGGCATCGGGCTGCTGATCCAGGGCGCCTTCTTTGGTGTGCTGGGTGGCCTTAGCGTCTGGATGGACCCGTCGCGTGGGACGACACGCCGCCTCAGCGCCAAGAGCGCACCCACGCCCGACCAGCCAGCCGTGGATTAGGCCTGGTCCACCTTTTCCTGCGCGTGGTTCTTGCCGCAGGCGTTGCAGTGGTAATAGGGCCCATAACGCCCCTGCCGATGCTCCATGGCTTTTGCGCCACAGGCGGGACAGGGAGTCTCGACGGGCTCTGCTTTGCGGGCGCTTCCTAGCTTTTTCTGCGACCAGTTCTTGTCGCACGCGGGGCAGTAGAGGTACTCGCCGTAACGGCCGCTGCGAGCCTCTAGCGGCTGCTTGCTACATTGGGGACACGCCGTCTGGCGCGCCAGCGTCTGGATCTGTTCGCTCAAGATGGGACGCGTGTTCTTGCAGGTAGGATAGTGCTCGCACCCCAGGAACTTGCGCCCCCGCCACTCGACCACCTTCATGCGGCCCCCGCACTTTTCGCATGTTTCACCCTGAGCATAGGTGTCCTCTGGCTCTGTGGGCGCGTCGGGCTGGCTCAGGTCCAGCAGGTAGCGGCAGTCTGGGTAGGTGGAACAGCCGAGGAACCGCCCCGCCTCGCTCACGCGCACGACGAGGGGGGCACCACACTGCGGGCACGGCTTGCCGCGGAGCTCCTCGGGCAAATCTGCCGCCAGAGCCTGGGCGACCGCCTCGGGCATCCGCTGCTTGGCGGCTCCCAATTGGGGCTCGAACAGCCTCCAGAAGGCGGCTAACATTTCGCCATAGGGCACCTCGCCGCGGGCGATACCGTCGAGCTGCTCCTCCATGCCTGCCGTATAGGCGACGCTCATGATGTCTGGGAACGTGGCCACCAGCGCATCGCAGACCACGAACCCCAGGTCGGTGGGCTGGAGCTGCTTGTTCTCCTTGACCACATAGCCACGGTCTTGGATCACCCCAATAATCGAGGCATAGGTCGAGGGACGACCGATGCCGTGCTCCTCCAGCGCCCTGATCAGGCTGGTCTCGTTGTAGCGAGGCGGCGGCTGGGTAAAGTGCTGCTCAGGGAGGAGCTTGATCAGGGTGAGGGCATCTCCCTTGGCCAACGGGGGCAGGGGCCGCTCCTCGGACTCTTTGCGGTCACGGGCGTCAGCATAGACTACCGTATAGCCCGCAAAGAGCAGCGATGATCCCGTGGCGCGAAAGAGGCAATCCATGCCCGCGCTGATGTCGACGGTGACGGTGGCATAGAGCGCTGGCTTCATCTGGCTGGCCATAAAGCGACGCCAGATCAGGTCATAGACGCGTGCTTGCGGCTTGGTGAGATGCCTGGCCATGGCCTCGGGTGTGCGTTCGACCGAGGTGGGACGGATCGCCTCGTGAGCCTCTTGCGCGTTGGCAACCTTGGATCGGTAGCGTGGCGGGCGCTCGGGACGGTATTCCGCTCCCCAGGTGCGGTCGATGTACGCCTGGGCCTGCTGCTGGGCTTCAGGCGCCACGTGGGTGGCGTCGGTGCGCATGTAGGTGATCAAACCCACAGCCTCGCCATCTACCTCAATGCCCTCGTAGAGCTGCTGGGCCAGCCGCATGGTCTGGCGCGGCGATAGCCCCAGCCTGCTGGAGGCCGCCGCCTGGAGTGTGCTGGTCACGAACGGGGGCCGAGGGTTGCGTCGGCGTTGACCCTTGCGGACCCCCTTGACGGCCCACGGAGCCCCCTCGAGCGTCTCGAGCAGGGCGTCTACCACTTGCTTGCTGCCCAGGGCGGGCTTCTCGCCGCGGACGCGGTAGAGCTTGGCTCGAAAGTTCCGATCGTCGCCTTGGCGGGCAAGCTCGGCCTCCAGCGTCCAGTACTCTTCGGGGACAAAGGCTCTGATATCGCGCTCGCGCTCGACCACCAGTCGCAGCGCCACCGACTGTACCCTGCCTGCCGAGAGGGCCTTGCGAAAGCTCTTGGTGATGGCCCTGGTAAGGATGGGGCTGATCTTGTAGCCGACGAGGCGATCCAGGACGCGGCGCGCTTGCTGTGCGTCGATCAGGGCGCTATCTAGCGGCCGAGGCTCTGCGATGGCCTTGGTGACGGCGCCCTTGGTGACTTGGTCAAAGCTGACGCGCAACGCTCGCTCGGGCGGGAGGTTGATGCTCTCGGCCACGTGCCAGGCGATGGCCTCCCCCTCACGATCGGGGTCTGTGGCCAGGTACACTTGATCGGCGTGGCTGGCGGCTTGCTTGAGATCGGCGATCACCTTCCGCTTGGCCTCGGGCACCACATAGGTCGGCTGAAAGCCGCCATCGACATCGACACCCAGTTCGCGCTGGGGTAGGTCGCGCACGTGGCCGACGGAGGCCTTGACGGCATAGCCCGATCCCAGGTACTTGGCGATGGTCTTGGCTTTGGCGGGCGACTCGACGATCACCAGCTTCTGGGACATGGGCCTCCTCGTGGTTAGCGGCCTTGGCGACGATCCTCCACCCGTCTATTATAGAGTCGCTGCCAAGCGACTCAAGGTAGTATCAGGGGCGTGGGTAACCGTCAGGAGGAACGTGATGGGATTGACGCCGCGAGAGCGCGTATATCGGACGTTGCGGTTCGAGCCAGTAGACCGTGTGGCGCGCGATGTCTGGACGCTGCCAGCCCTCTACGAAGGGCGGCGTGAGCAGGTCGAGGCGCTGCTGCGCCAGTATCCGTCGGACTTTGGCCCCTCGGGCTATGTCGATCCTGTGGATGAGTCGCCTCTCTATGAGCCAGGTGAGTGGACCGACCAATGGGGCAGCACGTGGGTCAACATCCAGCGCGGCATGATCGGGGAGGTCAAGCGGCCCGCCATCCAGGAGTGGTCCGAGCTGGATCACTGGCAGCCGCCCAACTGGGTGCTGGGCAAGGGGTTCGAGCAGGTGAACCGGACCTGCGCTTCGCACGATCGCTTTGTGCTGTTGGGATTGCCGCGACCCTTTGAGCGGTTACAGTTCGTGCGCGGGCCCGAGAACGTCTACCACGACCTAGGCTGGGGGGTGCCCGAGATCTTCAAGCTGCTGGAGATGATCCACGAGCACTATATGGCGCATCTGGAGCATATTGTCGCCACCGACGTGGACGGCATCTCTTTTATGGATGACTGGGGATCGGCCAAGTCGCTGCTGATCTCGCCACGGATGTGGGCCGCCTATTTCAAGCCGCTCTACCGCGACTATTGTGACTTGGCCCACGCGCATGGCAAGGCCGTCTTTATGCACTCGGATGGGTACATTCTCGATATCTATGAGCATCTGATCGAGATCGGGGTGGATGCCATCAACTCGCAGCTGTTCATAATGCCCATCGAAGAGATCGGGGAGCGGTTCAAGGGCCGCATCACCTTCTGGGGCGAGCTGGACCGACAGCACGTGCTCCCCTTTGGTTCCCCCGATGATGTACGCGCCGCCGTGCAACGCGTGCGTGACGCCCTGGGCGACGAAAAGGACGGCGGCGTCATCGGCCAGGCCGAGTTCAACAAGGACGTGTCGCTGGAGAACATGCGCGCCTTTTTCGAGGCTTGGTGGGGCGAGCCAGAGAGCTAGCTCGCCCTAGAGCCCAAGCTGGCTGTGCACATAGGGCACCACGCGGGCCACGTCCTCGTCTGGCAGGATGAATGAGATGCTCCCGCCGCTGGCCGCCTGGGCCACCGCGATCACCCGCTGGCGCAGCGCCCCCAGCGCGGCAAAGGCGCAGCTGGTTACCTCGGGGGCGCGCTCCCGGGGCATGCCTACCACCGACACCGACGCAACCTGCTGTCGGGTGGCAATATCCGCCAGCAGCCCGGCTCGGGCGTCGTGCTCGAACTCGCGTGTGAGCAGGCGCAGGCCATGCTGCTCATCAGAGGCGCGCACCAGCAGGTTCAGGCTGCGTTCGGTAAACGACTGAGCGAACATGAGCACGTCCACCCCTGCCTCTGCCAGCCTGTGTAGCGCTCGTGATGCCATCTGGACCGTCCAGCCACGCCCGTTGCCCGAAAGGCGGATCAGGCACAGGCCCTCGGTGGAGAGGATGGCTGGCGCGATGGCACGATCTGGCGATGGCATGGTGACGACCGCCGTGCCCGGATCCTCGGGCGCATAGCTGTTCAAGATCGACAGGCGGATGCCCCGTTCGGCCAGCGGCGCCACCGTCTTGGGGTGGAGCACGTCGGCCCCAAAATAGGCCAGCTCGGCTGCCTCTTCATACGATAGCTCCCGCAGAACCGTGGCCTCTGGCACCAGCTTGGGGTCAGCGGTCAGAATACCATTGACGTCGGTCCAGATTTCGACGGTGTCAGCATCCAGAACCACTCCAAGCACAGCGGCGGAATAGTCGCTGCCGCCGCGCCCTAGCGTCGTCGTAACGCCTGCAGCAGTCGATCCGATATAGCCGGTTACCACAGGGACGACGCCGGTGGCCAACAGCGGGCCCAGGCGCGCCGTAGCCTTGCGGCGGGTGGCTGCCATGTCGGGCGTGGCGCTGCCGTGCTCGTCATCCGTCTCGACGATCTCTGTCGCGCTGATAGCCTCGGAGGCGATGCCGCGCGCCCGCAGAAAGGCCGCCAGAATGCGGCTGGAGAGCTGCTCGCCAATCGAAGCCACCGCATCGTTGCCACGCATGGTGAACTCGCCCAAGGTGGCGATGCTAGCACACAGCCGGCCGTAGCTAGCCAGCTGCTCCTGGATGGTCCCGATGAGCTGGTCTCGTTCGCTGCTAGGTTCGAGCAGCGCCTCGACGGTGGCTAGGTGGCGCGATTCCAGCTCTGCGTGGACTTGCTGATACAGCCCAACCCGCCCGTCCGCCGCGGCACGGGCGCCCTCGATCAGGGCGCTGGTGGTGCGACTCATGGCCGATACGACCACGACCAGCGGCTGATCCAAACGCGTGGCGATGACGTCGGCGGTAGCGATAAAGCGCTCAGCAGAGCCGACCGACGTCCCCCCGAACTTGGCTACTAGCATGGGCTTATCCCTCCGCGTGCGCTTTTTGGGGCGTTACGGCATCGAGCGCCTGTTCGAGGTCGCCGATCAGGTCGTCGGCGTCCTCAATCCCCGCGGCATAGCGCACCAGCTCACCGGGGATGCCGATAGCTTGGCGCTCCTCCTCGGTGAGGGCAAAGTGGGACATCAACGCCGGCTGCTCCACGATGCTCTCCACGCCTCCGAGGCTGGGCCCCATGTAGGGGAGCTGGAGCGCGTCGATGAAACGGGCGGTGCCCTCCAGATCGGTGCGTAGGGCAAAGGTCACCACGCCACCATAGCCCTTCATCAGGCGGCGGGCGATCTCGTGGTCGGGATGGGTGCACAAGCCAGGGTACCACACCTGGGCCACGGCGGGATGCGACAGCAGGAACTCGGCAAGGCGCTGGCCGTTCTCGTTGTGTCGAGCCACGCGCAGGCTCAAGGTCTTGAGGCCGCGCAGCAGCAGATAGAGCATCTGCGGGTCGGGCACGCCACCGAGCACATTGTTGCCCTCGCGGAGCGTGGCGATCAGTTCCGCATTGCCAGCAGCAACGCCGGCCAACAGGTCGTTGTGCCCGCCCAGGTATTTTGTGGCGCTGTGGATGACCAAGTCCACCCCATGCTCCAGGGGACGCAGGTTGAGAGGGGTGGCAAAGGTGGCATCAATGATGCTGACCACCCCATGCTGCCTGGTGATCGCGGTCAGCTGGTCGAGGTCGGGCACCCGGAGGTAGGGGTTGGTGGGGGCTTCGGTAACGAGCAGGCGGCTGTTGGGCTGGATAGCCGCCTCCACAGCCTCCATGTCGTCCGGTTCCACCACGGCGCACTCGACGCCCAGCCGCGCCAAAAACTCGAGGGCGAACTGGCGGGTCTTGCGGTAGCAGTCCGATGTCAGGACGATCTGATCGCCTGTATGCAAGAGGGTGAGCAGGGTGGAGGTAATGGCCGACATCCCGCTGGAATACACCAGCGCTCTCTCTGCGCCCTCTAGCGCGGCCAGCTTGCGCTCTACGGTCTCCTGGAGGGGGTTCCCGTAGCGCCCATATTCGCCGCGGAGGGGCTCTAGGCCTTGCTCCTTGCGCAGCATGTGCGCCCGCAGCGCGGCGGTGTCCTCAAAGCAGTAGGTGGAGGTCTGGACGATGGGCATGGTGAGCGCGCCAAAAGGCTTCTGGTGACTCTCGCCGGCGTGTACGCTTTGGGTCGAGGCCCCGCCGTTGGCGGACGGTTTGGGCGCGGTGAACATGATAGGGCTACCTCCTCTGTGGCAAGAGCTTACACGGGACATGACGAGGAGGTTAGGGGCCGCAGGGCGCTGTATATACACAGAAAACAGCCACCTTGTCGGCTTCCGGGCAGATAAGGTGGCTGCATGCAGCGGACTGCTTGCAGAGCCTCTCATCTTTCAGCCACCCCCGCGGGGGGCTGCCGGACTTGGCACCTATGCACTGCGAAGCGTCGCCGGCTAGTGCCGGATGAGGTTGACGCCCGCAGCTCGCGGTTGCCGAGGTTTCACAGGGCCGATCCCTCCACCTCTCTCGATAAGAGCTTGCCGAGCTACTATTCAGTTACGGGCGAGTCTAGCACGGAGAGGCGGCGTCGTCAAAGCAACGGTTGACACGGCGCAAGAGCCGGCATACGCTGCAGCCAGAGTAGTGGCCATGGAGGTGACGAGTGCGGGTCTGTGTGTTCTGCTCGTCCAGCGATGCGGTGGACGGTTGCTACCGCGATGCCGCTCAGCGCCTGGGGGAGCTGCTGGGCGCGGCTGGCCATGAGCTGATCTATGGCGGTGCGGGGACGGGATTGATGCGCGCCGTGGCCAAAGGAGCTGCTTCCCAAGGGGCTCACGTCACCGGCATCATGCCCCGCAGGATGGTGGACTATGGCTTGGCGTACGAGGGCCTCGACGATCTGGTCGTCACCGAGTCCATGGCCGAGCGCAAGACCGAGATGGAACGCCGGGCCGATGCATTCGTGGTTCTGCCAGGGGGATTTGGCACACTGGAGGAGCTGTTCGAGGTGCTGGTGGCCAAGCAGTTGGGCGAGCTGCGGGCTCCGGTGTTGCTGGTCAACGTGCGGGGCTATTGGGATCGATTGCTGGATGTGATGGAGCAGTTCTACGCGTTGCGCTTTGCCAAGGAAGCTTTCCGCGCCCTCTATGCCGTGTGTGACGACGCGGACGAGGTTGTAGCCCGTTTCGAGGATGATTCCCCAGCGGAGGCCCTGCCCGACAAGTGGTTCTAGGGCAGGGTTGACGCTAGGTGCGGCTCAATCGGCGCCGGGCCATGGCCAGCAGATACTCGAACTCGCTGATGCGGGCCAAGCGCGCGGCCACGGCAAAGGCGGCCAGGCCGGCCACGCCGGGAATGCCCACCATCAAGACCTCACGGACCAGCCCGCCGCCCCCGACGAAGCGATCACAGGCCACCCAGGTCAGCCAGGCCACGGCCCCCAGCGCCAACGATGCGGCGGCCGATTTGTAGGCCGCCTTGGCGACCCCGTAACCCCGCAGTCCCTGGTACTTTTTCCCGAACCAGATCAGCATGAGCCAGGCGTGCCCCGCCAACTGGGCGGCGTTGGCGAGCACGAGTCCCAAAAAGCCCCACCCGAAGACAAACGCGCAGAGCGGCCCCACCAGCAAATAGATGCCCACCGCGGCGATGCCGACCATCACCGGCGTGACCGTATCTTTCTGGGCATAAAAGGCAAAGACCAACGGCAGGTCGATGGCCGAAAAGGGTAAGCCGATCAGGTAGATGCGCAAGGCGGCCAGGGTTTGGGCGGTCGACTGCGGCCCAAAGGCGCCGTGCTCATAGATCAGCTCGATGATCGGACGCCCCAGGGCCAAAAGCCCCACCCCGGCCGGGATGATCAGCACCAATACCAGCCGCAGCCCCTGAGAGAGGGTCACGCGGAACTGGTGCAGGTCTGTGCTGGCGTCGATCTGTGAAAGCGACGGAAGCACAGCCAAGGAGATTGCCATCGAGACCAGGCCCAATGGTAGCTGGATCAAGTAGGTGGCCTTGGCCATCCAGGTGATGGCCTCTTGCGCCGTCTGGGACGCAAAGCGGCGATCGATGAGGATGCCGACATTTGCGACAACGATGCTGAGCAGGACGGGCGCGTACAGCTTGAGGATGCGCCCGATGACGGGATGATCGAAACGCAGGCAGGGCACGAGACGGGTGCCGCGCAAGCCTGGCAGCTGCACGAGGAGCTGGCTTCCCGCAGCCAGAAGCACGCCAACACTGAGGCTCCGAATGCCCATGAGATCGGCCAGCAGCAGCACGCCCAGGATCATCCCAAGATTGTGGGCCGGTGCACCCATGGACGGGTAGATGAACCGCTTGCGGGCATAGTGATAGGCTTGGATGATGCCGGACATGCCATAGATCAGGACGGCTGGCACGATCAACCGGGTTAGCCGGACGCCCAAGGCGCGCGTGGCTGGATCTAGCCCGGGTAGCAGCAGCGCGGTGACAGGGCCGGCGGTCAGTTCCAGCAGAAGCACGGTGACGACGAGGACGCGGTCTGCAGCGGCGACCGTCTCGCGCAGGGTCTGCGCGGCCTGCGGCACCTCCGCACCGTCGAGCTCCTCGTTGTAGAACGGGATCTGGCCCAGTCCCTCCGCGATCTCGACGACCACTCCGGCGGGAGCCTTCGCCTGGAGCGTCTCGGCGATCCGGCGATTGAGTGAGTCCGCACGGAGGCTGCCGAGGAGGACGACGACGTTGGTCTGGGGCTGGGTCTGAGTCATGCCGCTTTCAACCA
>ENA-UOXR01001104-UOXR01001104.1-bioreactor-metagenome-genome-assembly--contig:-NODE-1104-length-29244-cov-5.160814_pt1 | contig 29244 bp, 26 predicted proteins | sample MGYA00238164_ERZ764825 | MGnify/ENA primary metagenome ERZ764825 (study PRJEB28920, sample SAMN05720171) | bioreactor metagenome | isolation source: Anaerobic biogas reactor | place: USA:Washington... | reverse complement strand
TACGCCCAGTTCTTCCTAACCCGTCGCGGTGAGCATATCATCCGTGTCTGCGATGGCACCGCTTGCCATGTCAAGGGGGCGCCACGCATCATCACCGCGCTGGAAAAAGAGCTCGGTATCTCGGCTGGCGAGACAACGCCGGACTACAAGTTCACGCTCGAGGTGGTATACTGCTTGGGCTCGTGTGGTCTGGCTCCGGTAGCTGTGATTGACGACCATGTGGTCGGGCACCTCGTCCCGGACAAGGTTCTAGACGTGGTTCGTAAGCTGGCATAGGTGACCGGCGGCGATGCGCGAGCTTTCATTGCATCTGCTCGACATTGCCGAGAACGCCATTGCGGCGGGCGCCCGCCATTTGCACATTAGCATCAGCGAGTCTCTTGCGACGGATAGCCTGGTGATGACCGTCCAGGATGACGGCTGCGGGATGGACGCAGAGACGCTGGCCAAGGTTCGGACGCCGTTTTTCACCACGCGCACCACGCGCGATGTGGGGCTGGGAATTCCGTTCCTGGCGGCGGCCGCAGAGCGGTGTGGAGGGGGCCTGGAGATCAGTTCCGAGCTAGGCGTCGGCACGACGGTGGTAGCTCGGTTCCAGCGCAGCCATATCGATCGAGCTCCGTTGGGTGATGTGGCCGGAGCGCTTATGGCGATCCTATTGCGTGGCGATGACGAGCGACTGAGGCTGACCTACGAGCATCGCATCGATGAGTGGGTCTTTGCCTTTGATACACGCGAGCTGCACGATCTCCTGGGTGGTATGTCACCGGGAGACGCGGCAGTGAGGCGTTGGTTGAGCGAGTATCTGGCCCGGTGTGAGCAGGAGCTAAAGGAGCAATCATGCCCAAGATCGGATCTCTCGACGACTTGAAAAAGATACGCGAGAGTGCGCTGCGGGATCTCACGATCCGGCGGAGCACGGGCACCAAGATTACGGTGGGGATGGGCACGTGTGGCATCGCCGCTGGTGCGCGTGAGACGATGCAGGCCATCCTCAAAGAGCTGGATAGCCGTGAGATCGAGGCGAACGTGGCTACGGTGGGCTGCATCGGCATGTGCTCAAAAGAGCCGCTGGTGGATATCGAGCAAGCCGGCAAGCCGCGGGTTACCTATGCGAACGTGCATCCGCCGATGGTGCCGCGCTTGATCGAGGAACACCTCGTCAATGGGCGCGTGGTCCAAGAGTGGGTGTTCGGTCGCGTGTCCGATGGCGGCGTCGCTGTCCCAACCTCCGAAGAATCGTAGCAGCGCAAGGAGACAGGCATGTCAGAGGCAGTGTACCGTGCCAACGTGATGATTTGCGCTGGCACTGGATGTGAAGCGTCGGGTTCGCTAGGAGTCTACGAGTCGCTAATCGATGAGATCGGCAAGCGCGGCCTTGATACCGAAGTGCAGGTTCTGCAGACGGGCTGCCGCGGCCTCTGCTCCATGGGCCCTGTGATGGTGATCTATCCCGAGGGCATCTTCTATTGCCAGGTCAAGCCGGAGGATGTGCCGGAGCTGGTAGAGGAGACGCTCGTCAAGGGTCGCGTGGTCGAGCGCCTCACCTACAAGACCACCGACGAGCAGGCCTCGGTACCTTTTTACGAGGACATCCCCTTTTACCACAAGCAGCAGCGCATCATTCTGCGCAACTGTGGCATTATCGATCCGGAGCGAATCGAGGAATACATCGCCCGTGGCGGCTATGAGGGTCTGGCGACAGCGCTCACCACCATGACTCCGGAGCAGGTGATCGACGAGGTCAAGAACGCGGGTCTGCGTGGGCGAGGCGGCGCCGGCTTTTTGACCGGGCTCAAGTGGGAGTTCACCCAAAAAGCCCCCGGCGACATCAAATACGTGGTCTGTAACGCTGACGAGGGTGACCCTGGCGCGTTTATGGACCGCTCGATTCTCGAGGGCGACCCGCTCTCGGTGGTCGAGGGCATAACCATCGCCGCGTACGCTATCGGTGCGCACGAGGGCTATGTCTACTGTCGCGCCGAGTACCCACTGGCGATCAAGCGGCTCAAGATCGCCATCGCCCAGGCTAAAGAGTATGGGCTTATGGGCGAGAACATCATGGGCACCGACTTTTCCTTTGAGCTCAAAATCAAGGAAGGAGCCGGCGCCTTTGTCTGCGGTGAGGAAACGGCGCTGATCGCCTCCATCGAAGGCAAGCGTGGCGAGCCGCGTCCGCGTCCGCCCTTCCCGGCGGTCTCGGGCCTCTGGGCCAAGCCGACCAACAACAACAACGTCAAGAGCTATGCCTATGTTCCACAGATCATTGCCAGGGGCGCGGACTGGTTCGCGGGCATCGGCCCCCAGCGCAGCCCTGGCACAGCCATCTTTGCTCTGACGGGCAAGGTGCGGAACACGGGCCTGGTTGAGGTTCCCATGGGCATCACCATGGGCGAGATCGTCTTTGATATCGGCGGCGGCGTCCCCGATGGCAAGCAGTTCAAGGCTGTGCAGACGGGTGGTCCGCTGGGCGGCTGTCTGCCCGCGTCAGGCCTCAACCTCAACGTGGACTTTGACTCTTTGCGGCAGGCCGGCGCTGTGATGGGCTCGGGCGGCATGATTGTGGTCGACGAGACCACCTGCATGGTCGAGTTCAGCAAGTTCTTTCTCACGTTCGCCACGGCCGAGTCCTGTGGCAAGTGCGTTCCCTGCCGCGTTGGTGGGCGACGGATGCTCGAGATCCTAACGCGCATCTCCGAGGGTGAGGGCACCATGGAGGATCTCGATCTCTTGCAAGAGATCGCCGAGGGCATGACCGAGGGCGCCATCTGCGCGTTGGGTCAGCTCACGCCTGGTCCCGTGCTGTCGGCTTTGCGCTATTTCCGGCCCGAGTTTGAGGCTCACATCCTAGAAAAGCGCTGCCCCGCGGGCGCCTGCAAGGCCCTGGTGAGGGCCCCATGCGTCAATGCGTGCCCGGCTGGCGTGGATGTGCCCAGCTATCTGACCAAGATCAGCGAAGGTGACTATGCTACCGCGTTGGCGATCCACCGCAAGCGCAACCCGTTTGCGTTGGTGTGTGGCCGCGTCTGCCCCGCCTATTGCGAGCAGCGTTGCCGCCGTGGCGAGGTGGACGAGGCTATCGCCATCCGTCAGGCCAAACGATTCATGGCTGATCAAGAGCTCGCGAACCCGTGGACGCCAGCCAAGCTCGAGGACGCCAAGGCGGAAAAGATCGCGATCATCGGATCTGGCCCTGCCGGCCTCACATCGGCGCTCCGGTTGGCGCAGCGGGGATACCCCGTCACCGTCTTTGAGGCGCTCCCCGTGGCCGGCGGCATGATGGCGGTGGGCATTCCCGACTATCGCTTGCCCCGCGAGATCCTGAACGAAGAGATCGAAGCGATCAAGCGCGCTGGCGTCGAGATCAAGCTCAACACCGCCCTGGGTCGCGACATCAGCATTGATGGCTTGATGGACGACGAGGGCTATGCGTCTGTGGTGCTGGCCATCGGCGCGCAGACCAGCCGCACGCTCAGGCTGCCCGGCGAGGACAAAGAGGGCGTTTGGGGCGGCACCGAATTTCTCAAGCAGGTCGCTCTCGGAGACGCTCCCGATCTCACCGGCAAGCGCGTGGCCGTGGTGGGTGGTGGTAACACCGCCATCGACGCCGCTCGCACCTCCATGCGGTTGGGGGCAGACCAGGTCAGCATCGTCTACCGCCGCACCCGCGAAGAGATGCCGGCGGCCGATCTCGAGATCGAGGAGGCCCAGGAAGAGGGCCTGGTGCTCCATACCCTGGTGAACCCCACGGCTATCTTGGGGAATGGTCATGTGGAGCAGCTCGAGCTGATCCGCCAGCAGTTGGGCGAGTTTGACGATAGCGCCCGACGTCGGCCATCACCCATCGAGGGTTCCGAGTTCACGCTGGATGTCGATGTCGTCATCGCGGCCATCGGTCAGAGCAGCGAGGTCGATTGCGTCGGCGATTGTGGCGTTACATTCAATCGAAACACGACGGTGCAGGTTGACCGCCTCTTGGCCACCACCCGCGAAGGCGTCTTTGCAGCGGGCGACCTGGTCCTCGGTCCCGCAACCGTCGTTGAGGCGGTCGCTCAGGGCAACCAGGTAGCCGAGACGGTGGATACCTACCTGCGCGAGGGCGTGATCGGTGCGGCCGCTGGGCTAAAGGCGTACGACGACCTGCCGGTGGCCTGGGACATGGAAGAGTATGGCGACGCCAAGCGTGCCAAGATGCCAGTGCAGGATCCCATCGTGAGACGGACCAACTGGCAAGAGGTCGAGCTGGGGTTCTCCGAGTCGGCCTGCCGCGAGGAATGTAAACGGTGTCTCCGTTGCGATCTCGAATAGGTGTATCCCGTGACGGATTCTCTGGGCGCCACGGCGCCCAGAGAACCTTGCGGGTGACAGAATCGGCTGTTACGGATCGCTGCGATCGAGACGCCAGGCTCACGGGCCGTTCGAGAGAGTCACAGAGGCGCTCAGTAGCAGACTTGGCGCAGCGCTCGGTGCAGCATAGCGCATTCGATGAGGAGGAGTCATGCCCGACGTCAGAGTGACGATCGACGGGACGGAAGGCAGCGTCCCGGCCGGGATCACTGTTCTTGAGGCGTGTCGCAAGCTGGGCGTTGAGGTGCCCACGCTGTGCGACCATCCAGCGATTGAACCCATCGGGGCCTGCCGCATCTGCCTCGTGGAGGTGGAAAAGCAGCGCGCGCTCCAGCCGGCCTGCACCTTTCCCGTCTCTGACGGCATGGTGGTGCATACCCGCTCCGACCGCGTGGTAGATGCCAGGCGCTTTGTGCTGCAGCTGCTCTTTTCCGAGCGGAACCACTTTTGCATGTTCTGCCAGATGAGCGGGAGCTGCGATCTGCAAGACCTGGCATATGACTATGGGCTCGATCACTGGGAGTTTGACCGAGCGTTCCCGCGCATGGGCGTGGATGCGTCGCGCGAGTTCTTTGTGATGGACCACAATCGCTGCATCCTCTGCCGGCGGTGTGTGCGCGTGTGTGATGAGCTGGTCGGCAACGCCACGTTGGGCGTCAAGCATCGTGGCGCCGAGACCATGATCATCGCCGATATGGATGTCCCCTTTGGCGAATCGAGCTGCATCTCGTGCGGGACCTGTCTCCAGGTATGCCCGACCGGGGCGCTGGGCGATCGCGCCAGCGCTTATATGGGGGCCACAGACGAGATCACCCGTGTCAAGTCCACCTGCACAGGCTGCAGCGTAGGATGTGGCGTGGAACTGGTGGTCCGCCAGGGTCGCGTCATCCGCGTCGAGGGCGATTGGGACGCGGCGCCCAGCGACGGCCTGCTGTGTGAGATCGGTCGGTTTGGCCTGCAGCATGACAAGCGTCGTCGTGCGCGCCAGCCGCAGGTGCGCCAGGGAGATGGCTGGGTCGATTCGACGTGGGACGACGCGCTATCGGCGGCGGCCAAGGGGCTAGCGGCGGCGGGCGGCGAGCTCTCCACGCTGGTATCTGGCACCGCGACCAACGAGATGGGTGCGGCCATCGCTGCCAAGCTGCCGGGCACCAAGCAGCAGCTCGGAACCGTGCTCCTGGACGACAGCGCTGGCCTCGCTGCTCTGGACGAGGCAGACTTGTTCGTGGTGGTGGGCACCGATCTGACGGTGGAGCATCAAGTGGCCAGCTTTTCCATCAAGCGGGGGGTCCGCCATCGCGGGGCACGCCTGATGTTGGTGTGTGACGGTGACAACGGGCTCGCTCCCTGGGCGTTCAAGCAGGTCGGCCTGAACGAGGCCGCCAGCGTGCTGGACATCATCAAGGGTGCTGAGCAGGCGGTTGTCGTCTACGATGCCAAGCGTTCGTCCGTAGCCAAGGCCATCGCCGAGGCCGTCCCGGGAGCCAAGTGCGTTGCCTTTACTGACGGAGCCAACACCAAGGGGCTGGCAGCCGCCGGCGTAGCCGAGGCCTTCGCTGGGGGTGCCAAGGCCTACCTGGTGGTGGCTGGCGAGGAGACCGGCGCTGACGAAAGCGTCATGGCCGCCCTAGGGGCCGCTGATTTCGTGGCCGTGCAGGCCAGCTATGCCCAGCCTTGGGCCGATGTCGCTGATGTGATCTTGCCCATGCCCACCATGTGGGAAAAGAGCGGCACGGTCATCAGCGCCGATGGCGTAGAGCGCGAGGTGCGCGGCGCGGTCGCGTTCGAAGGCCTTTCAGATGTCACAACCATAGAGCGCCTGGGCGCCCTTCTGTCATAGAACGGGTCAAACCTGAGCGAGAAGCGAGGAGCCGTCATGGGCAAGGTTACGCTCTGTTCCGATTGGCTGGATGTGTGCTCTGGCTGCCATATGTCTCTGCTGGATATCGACGAGCGCATCATCGAGCTGGTAAAGCACGTGCAGTTGCTATCGACGCCGGTTACCGACCTGAAGCATCCTCCCGAAGAGGGCTGCGATGTGGGTATCCTCACTGGAGCGGTCAGCAATGACCACCAGGAAGAGGTCGCCCGCAGGATGCGCGAGCGCTGCAAGGTGCTCATCGCGGTGGGAGACTGCGCCGTGACCGGTGGCATCTGCACCATGCGCAACTTTTTTGACGTCGAGGACGTGCTAGAGCGCAGCTATGTTGAGACCGAGAGTACCGACGAGGGCCAAGAGGTTCCGCGTTCGGAAGAGATCGCCAAGCTGTACCCGCAAGTCAAAGCGGTGAACCAGGTGGTCAAGGTGGATCTGCATATCCCCGGCTGCCCGCCGCCAGCAGACGCACTGTGGTACGCGATCACCGAGCTTTTGGCCGGTCGTACGCCCGTATTGACCGATGACATGTTGACGTATGACTAGCGCCTTGGTGGCCAAGACGACCACCCTGTTCGGCATAGAGGAGTTGTAAGATGGGCCAAAAGCTAACCATCGATCCAGTAACGCGTATTGAGGGCCACGCTCGAGTGACCATCCGCGTCGATGATGACGGCCAGGTCGAGCAGGCCTATATGCATGTGGACCAGTTCCGGGGCTTTGAAAAGTTCTCGGAAGGCCGCATGTACTATGAAATGCCGGTGATCACCCCCCGCATCTGCGGCATCTGCCCGGTGAGCCACCATCTGGCCTCGGCCAAGGCGGCTGACCGTATTGCCGGCGTGGTGCCGCCGCGCCCCGCGCAGCTCTTGCGCGAGCTGCTGCACATGGGCCAGATCATCCAGTCGCATTCGTTGCACTTTTTCCATCTGGCGTCGCCAGACCTGCTCTTGGGCTTTGACGCTGATCCCGCCATTCGCAACGTAGTGGGCCTCATCGAGGCCGACCCTGCGTTGGCGGTCAAGGCCGTCAAGCTGCGCAAGTATGGCCAGGAGATCATCCGCCGGCTCTCGGGCCGTCGCATCCATATGCACTGGGCCGTGCCCGGCGGCGTGAGCGCGCCGTTGGCGTCGGAGGAGCGCGACTGGATCCTCAGCCAGGCCGACGAGATGAAGGGCTATATCCAGGATGGCATCGCCGTAGCCAAGGATTGGCTGGCGGCCAACCAGGATACCGTGCAGGCCTTTGCGAATTTCAAGTCCAACTATTTGGGGATGAACCGCGATGGCGCCCTCGAGCTGTATGAGGGGCCGGTGCGCATGGTGGATAGCAACGGCGATTTCGTGGTCGAGTTCGACGCCTGCGACTATCTGGATCACATCTCTGAGCGCGTCGAGGATTGGTCCTACCTAAAGTTCCCCTACTATAAAGCTATGGGCTGGCCTGATGGCGTCTACCGTGTGGCTCCGCTGGGGCGGCTGAATGTGGCCGACCGCATCGACACGCCGCTGGCGAATGAGGAACTCAAAGAGTGGAAGGCGCTGGCTGACGGTCCCGTCGAGCCTTCGCTCTACTATCACTATGCGCGGCTCATCGAGGACCTGCACGCTCTCGAGCGGGCCGTCGAGCTCTGCGAGGATCCCGACATCCTTTCGCTGGATATCCGCGAGACCAGTTTTGAGATCACGGGTGAAGGCGTGGGATGCATCGAGGCGCCGCGGGGCACCCTCTGGCATCACTACTGGACCGACGAGGATGGCGTGCTTACCAAGGTCAACCTGATCGTCGCCACCGGCAACAATAACTGGGCGATGAGCAAGTCGGTCGACATGGTGGCCAAGACGTTCGTCGATCCCGCCAACTTGACCGAGGGGATGCTGAACCGGGTCGAGGCCGCTATCCGCTGCTATGACCCGTGCCTGTCTTGCTCCACCCATGCGCTGGGGCAGATGCCCCTGAGCGTCAGCGTTGAAGATGGTTCCGGTCAGGTGCTGGCTACCCGCACGCGCGACTAGTTGCGTTGGTCAGACAACCAATGCTCGCATCGACGAGGTCTCTGCGTGGGCAGGGACCTCGTTGACCATTGTGGCAGGAGAGAGCTCATGGCGTCGTTCCTCTTGATCCCTTACGGCAACCCCAGCCGTCGCGATGACGGGGTGGCTTTTCACATCGCGCGCCGTCTTATAGAGCGGCTCGGGCTCGAGGTGCGTGACCCGGAAGAGGTGCCGAGCTATGACGTGGGCGACGGGCTTACCATCATGGGGTTGCACCAGCTGGCGCCCGAGCTAGCCCAGGATCTGGCCGAGGCCGACGTGGTGGTCTTTATCGATGCGCACGTGCCCGGAGCGGGCTGGGATGACGTCCACTGGGAAGCCATCGAGGGCGAGCTTCGCCCCAGCATGGTGACCCATCAGCTCAAGCCTCAGAGTGTGCTGGCCCTCTGCCAGGCGCTCTACCAACGAACGCCTAGCACCTATGTGCTCTCCGTCCTGGGCACCGACTTTGACTTTGGCGGTCAGCTCTCGTCGCAGGCCCAAGCGCTGGTGGAGCCAGCCGTGGAGCGGCTGATGGCGTTACTGGATTTCCACGCCCAGCTTGGTGACGCCCAATGACCACGCCTTCCGAGGCTCTGGATCCCCGGGTAGTTCCGTCCCAGGCTTGGCAGCTGAGCCCTCAGACCTCCAGCCAGGAGGCGATCTACCTGGTGCGCGAGGCGCCGCTACGGGTCACTACCCAGGAGAGGCTAGCGGCGGTGATGATGCGGACGCCGGGCATGGATGTCGAGCTCGTCGTGGGCTACCTGGTGGGCGAGGGCTGGGTGGCCTCGTATGACCAGATCGACGCGGTGCTGCTGCAGCCGGCGCTCGCGTGCGGCGCGTCTATGGATCTGGCCGATGTGCGGCTGACTGCAGAGGCTCGGCCGCCCGCCATCGACGAGCGGCCGCACTTGGTTCGGGCGGTGGCGGGCGATGCCAGTCGGCACGGGGAATGGCCGCTGCCGGCGGTGGGCAGCGAGGTGCAGGCGGCCTTGGGAGCGCTAGCTGCGGCTGGGGACGACCTGCGGGTGGGGCAGACCCTGCGCCAGCTGGCCGGCGGGGTGCACGCCTTTGGGCTGTATCGGGCCGATGGCGAGCGGCTGGTTGTTTGTGAGGACATTGGTCGACATAACGCCATGGACAAGGCGGTGGGGTGGTGCCTGGGGCGCGGCCTCAACGACGCCTGGGCGTTCGGCCTCTGTTCGGGGCGGCTCAGCTATGAGATGGTCGCCAAGGCCGCGCGGGTTCAGTTGCCCATATTGGCGTCGTTCTCGGCGCCTTCCAGCCTGGGCGTGGAGACCGCCGAGCGGTGCGGCATCACGTTGGTCGGCTACCTCAAGGATGGCGAGGCCCGAGTCTACAGCCACCCCCAGCGAGTCCAGCCCTAGTAGCCGACGAGGCTGAGGCGATCGATCCGCTGCCAACGCCCATCGGCGTCCTCAATCCACAGGTGCAGCCGCCCTGGCTCCATCTCGGGGCTGATCTGAACACGTTGAACAGCCCGCACGACTTCCTCGGTGGCCCATTCCTCAGAGGGATAGGTCGACCCGCCCAGCGGGAGCGTGAACCGTTGGCGATGACGTCGGGCGTCCCGCAGCTCAAAGAGCGCCTCATGGATGGGGTCGGCGCCCTCGGTGCGCTGCCAGTAGAGCACTAGCTCCAGGTCGTCTCCGGGGCGGAGTGGCGCGTCCGGGGCGTGGCCGTGGCCCGCAAGGTAGGCACTGTGGCCCACCAGGCGAACGCCGGCGAGGGCGACATCATCGGGCACGGTCAGATCCAGGGCCGAGACCGGCGGTGGCGTGGTGGCTCGTTCGATAAGGACCTCGCCCAACGGGACCGAATCCCCGCCTTCATGGCCCTGCACGGGCAAGCGCTGTCCAGTCTCGGGCAGGTACATCCCCAATAGGAGCTGGTAGTCGCCGGGCGGCGTTCCGGGCCGCACCACGATCCCGTGCCGATCCACGATACGTTCTCCCACTTGCCAGCCATCGGTCGGTCGGCCAAAGCCCACGGGCTCGGCGTCGCGTTGGGCAACGATCTGACCCTCACCGTCGACTAGGTGGAGAAACACCTTGTAGCGCTCGCTCAGTGGCATGGTGGCGCGCCAGGTCAGTTCCACCTGCAGGATGTCCCCGCTCATGATGCGGGGCGTGATCGCAACCTGCTCGAGCTGGATGGACTCGCCGAGCTGCGACGTGATGTTGCGTGGCTCTAGCGCGCTTTGGGCTGCCGACGTGGCATAGACCACCAGCCGAAGGTTGCCGAACCAGGCATCCATGGCGCGGTAGGTGTGCTGATCCAGCCACCCCTCGATGACGCGCTCCGGATCGCTCTCATCGGTCGCCCAAAAGATGCCATAGATCCGCTCGTGGTCACCCGCGATCTTTTCCAGTTGCGCCAGCGTGACCTCGCGGTCGAGAGGGCGCTGGAGCGGCAAGGGGAAAGTGGCAACGTTGCCACTAGCGTACAGCTCGACGGTCTCGATCTGGCTGGGCGCATTGATCAGCATGGCATCGTGCGGTCCTGCCGCAGCCTCGATGTAGGAAACGATGCCGCGATAGTCATCCCGAAAGGTGGCGGGCTCGTGGTACTGCTGCCAGAGGGTGGCGCCGCTGGTACCCAAGGGGATCGCGGCCGCCATGATCGCAAGGGAGACGCCCCACCACCGCTGCTTGCTGCCACGCCCCAGCTGTGCCAGCGCCACGATCGCCACCGCCTGCAACACGCAAAAGGCCGGCGCCACCAAAAGGGCAAACTTGGGCTTGAACATGGGCCGGGCTAGCGAATACATGCCCATGCTGGCCAGGGGAACCAAGAGGTAGAGGCTCCAGGGGGAGCGTGCCCCGCGTGTACGCAGATCGACCAAAGCGCCACCAAGGGCCAGGGTCGCTGCTCCATAGCCGGCCCAGCGGAGCCATAGACCTGGCTCCACGGCCGTGCCCAGCGCCAGGGTCTGTGCGGCTGTGCGAGCATAGGACAGCAGGCCGCCCGCGTGCCCCACGGCTGGCCATTGAGTCAGGGCCTGCCACGAGAGCACCAGCCAGGGGACATACAGCGCACCGACGATCAGTTGGAGCAGCGCCCACCTGGCTGCCAAGGCGCCGCGCTCTCTCCAGGTCGCCTTACGCGTCAGTAGCCACCAGAGAACCCCGACGTTCTGCGCCAGCACCACGGTGAACCCAGTATAGTGGGTGTAGGTCAGCAGCGCGGTGAGGATCAGGTAGGGTGCCGATCGCAGCAGCCATCCCTTGCCAGCCAGCAGGCCGTCGTTCAGGAGCGCATGCCACGTAGCCATCGAGCTGCAGGCCAGCGCCGCGGCGAGCATGTACATGCGTGCCTCTTGGGCATAGTAGACCTGTAGGGGCGACACTGCTGCTAGCAGCGCGGCCAGTAGAGCCGTCCTGTCGCCCCAGACCCTGCGCGCCAGCGTGTACGTCGCCGCGACACACATCAGGCCCAGCAGCGCCGAAAGCGCTCGTGCCGCGCCCTCTCCACGGCCAAAGAGCTGCATCCAACCATGGAGCAGCACATAGTAAAGGGGCGGATGAATGTCCTGGGAGGCGCCCTGGAGGATCAGGCCGAGGCTGCGGCTGGCCAGGGCCACGCTGGTGCCCTCGTCGTTCCAGTAGCTCTGGTAACCGATGCGATAGAAGCGCAGCAGCGCCGCCAGAAGCAGCAGCGCAGCCAGGAAGAGATGGGTGCGCCGACGGGCTCGTTCGGTCGGGGCGACCGCGGTCATGGCGTCAGCGTCGCCGTGCATACAGCACCAAGGCGATGAGAAAGGCGACGATCCCTGCGGCAGCCACGGCGAACCGCTGCAGGGATCGGTGGCGCTGGACCACGATGCCGTCTAGCGCGAGAGGCGTCTGATCCACGCTGACGCTGATCTCGTGGACGCCATCGGGCAGGCGGTGGCCCAGAACCAGCGTGGTCGAACGACCCTGGGGGTCGGCGCCAAGCTGCAGAGAGCTGACGGTCTCGCCATCGATGCGAACGGTCACGTCGGGGATGGTCGTTACGGGCTCGCGCAGCACCAACTCTACCTGCGTGCCGCGAGCGCTGAGCTGGAGGCTGGCTCCCGCTGCACCCAGGGCATAGCTCCCGAGTACCGCCTCTGTGTCGGTCACCTGCTCCCAGGGCCCCTGGTAGCGGATGGCCCAGTGATCCTCTTGGTGATAGCCGATCTCTATCGTCGTGGTCGAGCGCGCCAGCTCGCTTAGCGCATCATAGACGGGCATCGGCCTCATATCGGGCTCGATCATCCGAAAATAGTACCAGGCCTGTTCGCGCTCCAGGTCCGAAGGGCGGCGAAAGAACCAGTAGCTCATGACGCCCATCCAGGGCCACTCCTGCTGGGCGCGCTGATAAGCCTCCACAGCATAGCGGGCCTGTTGCTCCTCGGTGACGCGACCATACGGCGCCTGTCCAAAGTCCTCTGGCAGCGCGCTCCATCCCACCTCGGTAGCCCAGATCGGCTTGGCGGCATCGCCATGCTCGACCATGATGGCGCGCAAGAGCTGTACCCGCGAGTAGTTGGTGCGGTCACGGCTGGTGCGACGGTCATTGGGCCCCGTCCAGAGGCCATAGACCTGGGCGCCCATGATGTCGAACGACCCTTGCGCGCCCGCCTGGTACATACGCTCCAGGTAGAGCAGATCGCTCATGTTACGCGGCCCGAACTCGTCGGGCGTCTCTTCGATGTTCTGGGCCAGGCCCGCCGCCAAGATGACGCACTCGGGGTCGGCTTCCTTGGCGCGGCGGTAGGCGATCTTGAGCAGGTCGGCATAGCCCTCAGGGCTCGCGGGTTGGTCGCCCCACTCGGGAAAGATGTTGGGCTCGTTCCAGATCTGATAGTAGCGGATGCGCCCTTGGTACCGATCGACCACGGCATAGACGAAGTCGCCAAAGTCCTCATAATCATCGGGGGGCGCCATGGTCCAGCCTGGAGCATCGCCCATGGTACGCGACCAGGAGGGCGGGTTGTCGAGCCGCGCGATGATCTCGATGCCGTGCTTTTCGGCCAGGTCTACGATGCGGTCATACTTTTCCCAGGCGCTATGGTTCCACTTGTGATCCCAGAAATCGCCCTTGGCCGAGATCTCGATGTCCTCCCAAGGGAACTGCTGACGGATCCAGCCGAATCCAGCCTCGGCGATGAGCTCCAACGACTGCTCCACCTTGGCGGCCTCGACCTCCTGCTCGAGAAAGGTGTTGACGCCATACGGAGGCAGTCCCGTGTGGGCGATGGGAACCATGGGCGCCGTCTCTGGCGTCGGCTGCGTCAGGCGCAGGTAGGCCAGGGCCAGGGTCCCCTTGAGCTGCTCCCCTAGCGCTTCCTCGCCAGTCCAGCCCGCCATAGCTGATCGGAGCGGCTTGGCGAACCCGACGCACGCCGCCAGGATGAGCACCAGCAGCGCGCCGAGGGCCGTGAGGCGTTTCTTGGTGCGGTCGGTTCGGTCGGAGGTGGCAGAACGAGTCATGGCATCCTTTTTGTGGGGCGTCGGTCGCAGGCGACGCCGCCCGCCTGAAAGGGCTAGGTGTCAAGCGGCCGACGGCGGGTGCTACGCCGCGGCGGGCTGGTGCGGGCTGGCTCCCCCTCGTAGCGGGGCGCGTGTATGTCCAGCACCTGGCAGACGTCGCGGTTCTGGAAGCGCGCCTTGAGGCGCTCATCCAGGTTCTCCCAATCGGCCGAGCTGATCGTCACCAGGGTGGGCAGCCGCGAGATGTAGCGATAGTTGAGCAGCTGAAAGAGCTTTTCTTCGGCCCACGGCGTGGGGCTCTGGCTGCCCAAGTCGTCGAGCACCAGGAAAAAGCTGCGACGGATCTGGTCAAAGAGTTGGTCATAGCTGGTCGAGCTGTTGGGCTGAAAGGTCGATCGCAGGTGGTCCAGCAAGTCAGAGATCACCACCAAGAGCACCTTTTGGCCCGAGAGCGCGACGCGGTTGGCGGTTGCCGCCGCGAGATGGGTCTTGCCCACGCCGTATGATCCGCGCAGCACCACCCAGTTGGGGGATGTCGGGTTCTCGGCCAACTCTAGCAGGCGGCGCGCGATGCCACGCAGCTCGGCGCTGAGCTTGGGGTCAATGTCGTGCGTGCGCAGCGAAAAGGTGTCAAAGGTCATGTCGGCATAGAGGTTGAGGCTGCCAAAGCTCTCGTTCTTGCCCATGGTGCGGAAATCGGCCGCATAGATGGGCAGGCTCGTCACCAGGTCCTTGTCCCTCAGCCGCGAGGTCAGCCGCGGATCCATCGACTCGATGCTTTGGTTGGTTGTGATGACGGTGGGCAGCTCGGCATTGTAGCGATAGTTTAGGATCTGGTACAGCTTTTCGGTCGCCCACGGCGTCGCGTTTTGGGTGCCCAGGTCATCCAGCACCAGAAGCTCGACGCGACGGACTTGCTCAAAGCGTTCGTCGTACGAGGTAGTACTGGAGGGCGCATAGGCGGCGCGGAGGTGGTCTAGTAGGTCAGGAACCACCACAAAGAGCACGGGGCGACCCTGGCGGAGCCGTTCGTTAGCGATAGCGGCAGCCAGATGGGTCTTGCCGCAGCCATAGGTGCCTGTGAGCAGCAGCCAGCCTTGGGGATGATTCGCAAAGGCCTTGCAGGCGTCGACGGCCGAGCGTAGCGCCATCACCACCTCGCCCGAGCCAGGCGCATCGGTCACAAAGGTCTCAAAGGTCTGTTTGGCTAGATGGGCTAGGTTGCTGGTCTCGCGCAGGCGAGCCAGGCGCTCGCGGGCCCTCTGCTGGCGGCGGCAGACGCAGGGCACGGCGCGGCCAAAGCGCGGATCGCTCGGGGGCACCTGAAGCCGCACAAAGCCGACGCCCCCGCAGATGGGGCAGGGGTCCAGGCTGCCGTCAGGGGGGCTCTGGTCGGTCATCGGCGCCCCGCTCGGCGCGCGCCCTGCCGCGAGCCCCAATCGCCATCATCCTTGCCCTCGCGCGACCACCGCTCCAGGATGGCGGCGATATAGCGCCAGTTACGCACATTGCTCTCCACAGCGATCCGAAAGGCGTCCTCGATCCACTCGGGCGGATAGTCGGCCTCGGCCTGTTGGAGCTGCTCGGCGATGAGCGGTTGCAGCAGGCCGATGTTCTGCTCATATAGCTCATAGATGCTGGGTCGCGGATCGATAGGCTGCGGTTCCCGCACAAAGCCGCGGCGCTCGAGGATCAGCGAACCGTCCTTGACCTGGTCCACCGCCTTGCGGCCCTGAGGCGTGTTGAGAAAGAGGTACTCTAGCTCACCCTCGGGATCGGCAATGCATAGCCGTAGTAACGTGCCCCGTTCGAAGGCGCGGTCGACCGCTTCACGCAGCCTAGCGTTCGGGTCGCCGTCAGCGCTGCGGGCAAAGGCCTGCTGAAGTACCGTCTCGTTCTCGAGCTCGGCAAAGGTAAGATAGCGCGGATAGCCCGTCTGACGGTGAAGCGACCAGAACATAAAGAGAGTAAGGGCCAGCTCCTCGCGCGACTCGATGGCGGGCAGTAGCTCGGTGAAAAAGAGGTCGGGAATGGGCGTCTGCCGCACGGGCCCCGAAGGGAATCCAACAAAGGGTTTCATAGCGGCTCAAAGACGTCCTCAAAACCATCGCCCGCGTAGAAATCCTCGGGCGCACGCGTTTCGAGGTCCGCAAAGCGGGTGTGACTGGCGTCAAAGTGGAGCGAGATGCGCCCCAGGGGGCCGTTACGGTGCTTGGCGACAAGGATGTCGCGGATGCTAGCCCGCTCGGGATCCTCGTCAGGATCATCCTGGAAGATGAACATGACCACGTCGGCGTCCTGCTCGATGGAGCCGCTCTCTCGTAGGTCAGAGAGCTTGGGCACGCGGTCGGCGCGCGATTCGACGGCGCGGGAGAGCTGCGAAAGCGCCACTACGGGCACGTTCAGCTCGCGGGCCAGGCCCTTGAGCGAGCGGGAGATGTACGAGATCTCCTGGACGCGGTTCTCGCTACGACGGTCGCCGCCCTGCATCAACTGCATATAGTCAATGATAATCAGGTCGAGGTCATACTCGGCGGCCAGACGGCGCGCCTTGGTGCGGATCTCCATAGGCGACGGCGACGGGGTGTCATCGATAAAGATGCGCGTCTTGGCGTACGTTTCCACGGCCGTGGTTAGCTGGGCCCACTCGATCCCCTCGATATGTCCCAAGCGGAGCTTTTGCGAATCGATGCCGGTGTTCATCGAGATGAGACGCTGGGTGAGCTGCTCCGCCGACATCTCTAGCGTGAACAAGGCTATGACGGCGTTGAACTTTCGGGCTGCGTTGTCAGCCATGGCCAGCGCCAGGCTGCTCTTGCCGACGCCAGGGCGGGCCGCCACGATGATCAGGTCCGAGGGCTGCAAGCCACCGAGAATCTGATCAAGGCTGGTAAAGCCAGTGGGGACGCCCAGCGGCTGATCGGCGTGCTCGACCAGGAACTCGACCCGCCGAAAGTACTCTTCCGCGATCTCGCTCATGGGGCGCAGGGCGCGGCTGATGCGCCGCTGCGACACGTCGAAAAGGAGCTGCTCGGCGTGATCGATCACCTCGTCAACGTCGTCGCGTTCCTCATAGGCGAGGGCGGCAATGTCGCCCGCTGCGCCGATGAGCCGCCGCATGATGGCGGTGCGCTCCACAATGTGGGCATAGTGCTCCACGTGGATGGACGTCGGCACGCTGTTGATGAGCGACGTGAGATAGGCCCCGCCTCCAACATGCTCGAGCTCGCCCATGCGCTCCAGCTCGTCCACCACCGTGATAAAGTCCGCGGGCTGGCGGCGTTCGTGTAGCGAACGGATGGCGCTATAGATGGCGCTGTGCGACTCGCGGTAAAAGTCGTCCACCTGCAAAAAGCCCGCTACCTTGATGATGGCGTCGGGATCGATCAGCAGGCTGCCTAGGACGGATTGCTCCGCCTCGATGTTTTGCGGGGGAAGCCTATCGGCGGCCATGGCTCACTCTTGGTCGTCTGGGTCGATGCTCTCTAGGAACTCGCCAAACACGCCGAGGCCGTCATCCTCGGGCACGGGCTTGGCCTCGCGAATCTCGGGCGAGGGATAGATGCCTGCCTTGTCCAGCACGCTCTCGTCGGCATAGATGGGCACCGAGGTGCGCACGGCTAGGGCGATGGCGTCGCTGGGGCGCGAGTCGATCATCACCAGATCGCCGTCGCGTTCCACGGCCAAGCGGGCAAAAAAGGTATGCTCGGTCAGGTCGTTGACCACCACGTACTGGAGGGCGCCGTCGAGCTCGGTGATCACGTTGGCCAACAGATCGTGGGTCAGGGGGCGCGGAACCTTGGCGCCCTGGAGCTTGATAGCGATCGCCTCTGACTCGTACATGCCGATCCAGATGGGCAGATAGCGCTCCTCACGCACCTCTTTGAGGAGGACGACGCGATAGCGCGACAGCAGGCTGTACAAGACAGAGTAGACGGATAGTTCAATCATTCGCTGGGCTCTCCGCATCCCACCAATGCTGCCTGCGATTATACCATGGCGACCAGGGGCTCACAACCGATCAGCCTGTCGTCAGGGGGGTTCGGGCGCTCGGCCTCGCGAGGGGAGGCGGGTCGTAGCTTCGGAGGCTTGCAGGTAACGGTGCCCCGCTAGGCGACGCTGAGCGGTTCTTAGCCGCCCCAGAGCTGCCCGCGGAAGACGATCAAGGCGACGCCCGCGAGCCCGACCAGGGCGAACTCGACTACCTGGTGGGGACGCAGCCTATCCCGCAGCGCATGGCGCAGGATGCCGACCAACGCGTAAAAGCCGATCAGAAGCAGTCCTCCAGCGGTGGCGGGCGCGACGGGGCAATAGTTCAGCGCCCACGTGAGTTGGCCCAGCAACATACCCACGGTCACGGCTGCGGCCAGGGTCTCCCAGGTGCGGGTCCCTGCGCGGCAGAGCAGACCGAGGGCGGAAAGCGTAGCAATCAAGACGGTGCTGGTTGCCGATAGGGCGCTGCGCAGGTGGGCGGCCTGGAGGAGCGTCAACAGTGCTAGCACCGCCGCATAGCTCGCGAGATCCACAAACAGCGCCGCTTCGTAGCGCCGTTCGCTGCAGGAACGGGGCTCGGTCAGGCGCATGAGCAGGCCCAGGCCGACGCCCGCGACGGCGGCGAACCCAGCTCGAATCAGGGCGGCGCCGAGGTTGGCCGCTACCATCCACATGGCCATCGCCCACAGCATCGGCAGGCTCCAGTGGGCGATGAGGTCCAGCAACGCTCTGAATCCGCGCGCCTCCGCCGAGAGCGGAGCGGCCAAAGAGGCGGCACCCACAAAGCCAGCCGCCAGCACCGCGCCCATGAGGTCGGCGCCGACGCGCAACGTCAGCTCTGACCCCAGGAAGCGGCGCGCCACCTCCCAGGTGGGGACGCTTGCCATGGGCGCGACCGTCACCATGAGGGTAACCAGCGCGGCGGCGACGGCCTGCAGCTCTCGGTTTGGCTGGTTCACGTCTGAGGCTGATTCCATCATGGCCTCATTCTAGCCGCTGCGGCTGCCTGGGTCAACGTGAGGCCCCTTGGAGGTCCGATGGCTTGACAGGTGCCATGCTGGAGCCCTAGAATCGACCTGCGTGACAAGGCAACCTGCTAGAAGGAGTTCAGAGATGCGAACAACGCCGATCGGAATCGCGATGCTCAATGACGAGCGCCCCCACGTCTGGCAGCAGAACAGTGAGGCCAACGAGGCGGTGGTGCTCAAGTGGGCCGAGACCATTCGTCAAGGCCTCAAGAACGAGGACGGCACTGCGCCAGAGGTCGTGGTTGCCTCAAAGACGGTGACGTCGACGCGGGTTGCCCAAGAGGTCGGCGAGGAGCTACGACGTGCAGGCGTCCGCATTCTCATCATGTGCTACAACGTTTGGAACTTTCCGTTCCTCGCTTGGCCGCTGGTGAACACTGTCGGCCGCGATGTCCCGATCCTCAGCCTGTCGAACAACAACGGGCAGTTCCCAGGCAACGTGGGCCTCTTGGCCAGCGACGGCGCTCTGCGCCAGGCAGGGGTGCGCACGCACCGCATCGTGGGCGACATCGATGACCCCAAGACGCATGCGCAGGTCTTTGACTGGTTGCGGGCGGCTGAGACGGTCACCACCATGCGCAACGAGGTGTTCGGCCTCTACGGCGGGCACTCGATGGGCATGGAGACGGGGTACTATCACCTGGTGCCCACCCTCAAGGCGCTGGGCGTCACCTGCCGTCAGATCGACCAACTCATGCTGGTCAAGATGATGGAGAACGAGGTGGACGAGGCCGAGGTGGAAAAGGGCCTGGCCTGGTTCGAAAAGATGCTGGGCGATCGCATCCTGTGGGATGGCAAGATGCTCACGCCCGAGACGCTCAAGAACCAGCTCCGCCTCTACTTGGCCATGAACCTGGTGAACGAGGAAAAGGGCTTTGACTTTTGCGGCCTCAAGGGCCAGCGTGAGCTGACCGAGTACGTCTGCCTGGGCGACGTGGCCGAGATGCTCATGAACGACCCCTACGACTGGCGGGGCCCCAAGGAGCCCGTGGTCTGCGCTACCGAGGCCGACGCCTATGCCGCGGTGACCATGCAGATGCTCAAGTATGTGAGCGGTGGCTTACCTTCGCTGTTCATGGACGTGCGTCTGTACCTCCCCGACATGGATATCTGGGACTGGTGCAACTCTGGTAACCATGCCTCGTGGTATGCCAACCAGAGCTTTGACCCCGCCGAGAACCTGGCCAAGGTGCACCTGCATCCTGCCCTCGAGTTCTACTTTAAGGCGGGCGGGGCTTCGGTCGAATTCGATGCCAAACCAGGGCCGATGACGTTCGCCAGGCTCGGTCTGTGGGACGACAAGCCGTTCCTCGTGATCATGAAGGGCGAGAGCATGGACCTCGCTGCCGAGGAGCGGGCTCGTATCAACGCGCTGACCGATCCGACTTGGCCGCATGTGCACGCCAAGCTATCAGGCTCCTTTGAAGAGTTCTTGGCGGTGTTCCCCTGTAACCACGTCATGGGCACTGTGGGGGACAAGGTGCGCGCCCTCACCATGGCTTGTGAGATCGCGGGCATCACGCCCATCGTGTTGGGGCCTGAGGGACAGGAGCGGATCGCGCCGATCTGGGAACGCGTTCAGTAATGGGTTGGGCTGCTGTGCGGCGGGAGCTACAGTTCCCGCCGCACGCTCATCTAGCTAGGTTTTCAAACCAGGGAGCATTAGCGTGACGGGCGTCCTTCAGGGGATGAGTCGCTTGGTGCGGCATGTGCGCCAGAACCATGCACTGGAGCACGCCACCATGCATCAAATGCGCAATCGCTTTGGTGGTAGCCGACTGGCAGGAAGTACCATCGCCAGCGGCTTTTTCCTATTCGGGCCCGTTCGCACGGAGGACGTTCAGGCAGCCGTTGGGCGGGCCGTGGAAGCCCTGCGGGGAGACCCCGACCAGGCGCTCCATCCCAGGTGCGGCACCAACTTGGCGACCCTTTACCTGCTGTTGGCGGGGCTACTGGGTGTGAGCAGCAAGCGACGAGAGCGTGGCGTTCGGGCGTGGATCGGGCGAGTCGCCGCCGTGGCGACGGCCGCCGCGTTAGCTCGTCCAGCGGGGCTGTGGGCTCAGAGGCACCTCACAACCACTGGCCAGGTGGATGGGCTCCAGGTCGTCGCGGTTCGGCGCGCCCAGTTCGGGCACTGGGTGGTCCACCAGATCGAAACGCAGCATGACGGGTGATATGCCATGTTCTATGTCCTGCACGGTGACGAAGAGTATCTCAAGGCGGAGCGGGTAGCCGATCTGCGGGCGCGGGTTGCGAGCGATGCCGTTGGCGACCTGAACATCACCGAGCTGGACGGGCGCAAAGCCACGGTGGTAGAGGTGCTGAACGCCTGCATGGCGATGCCGTTCTTTGGGGAGCGGCGGCTGGTCATCGTTCATGGGCTGCTGGAGCGGCTCTCCAAGGCGGGGCAGGGCGCCAAGGATGATCTGGACGCCCTGGTGACGGGCCTACAGGATCTGCCCGATACCGCGAGGCTCTTGCTGGTGGAGGATACGTCGCTCGCCTCGTCTCATCCCGTGGTCGCCCTCGCGGCCGAATCCGATAGCGGCCACGAGCTGGCGTACACTAGGCTCGAGGGGCCCAAGCTGGAGGCGTGGGTGGCATCCAAGGCCAAGGCGGAGGGAACGGGGATCACGCCGCCTGCGGCACGGCTGCTAATTCGTGATACCAAGGGCGAGCTCCGCCAGATCGACGGTTGGGTGAAAGTGCTGGCCGCCTCCGTCGGCTATGAGCGACCCATCGATGAGCAGGTGGTGCGCGAACACGTGCCTGCCGCTCGCGAGGCCGAGATCTTTGACCTGGTGGATAGCATCGGCATGCGGCAGGCGGATCGCGCTCTCGAGCAAGTGCGTGTTCTGCTGGATGAGGGGCAGCATCCCTTGCAGCTCCTGGCGATGATCGCCCGTCAGGCTCGGATGCTAATCATTGTGGCTGAGCAGAGCCATCGCCGTGCGGCGCCCGCCGATATCCTCAAGCAACTGGGGCTGCGCACGACGTTCACGGGACTCTTGCGCAAATTGCAGGCCCAGGCGAGCCGCTTTCGCATGGCCGAGCTGGAGCGTCTCCAGCGAGAGATCGTCGGGCTGGACTATGGCATCAAGACGGGCCAGATCGAACCCGAGGTGGGCCTGGAGATGCTGGTCGTGCGATTCTGCGCTCAGCCGACGGCTCCGTCGCGTTGACCTACCAGCGCAAGAGCTGGTCGCGAACGCGTTGGGCCAAGGCGACCTCTTGCTCGTCGCCGCAACCGAGATCGAGGTAGAGCTGGCATGGGTGGACGGCAGGGATGCCGCTGGCGGTCGTCTTGGTCCCCACGAGCACACCTTGATCGTAGGGCTTGAAGACAAAGACAAAGGTGGTCCCCTTTTCGTCGTCCAGGCCCAAGGCGGCGGCGACGTCGTCGGGCATGCCGTCCCAATAGACGGCCAGGCGTTGCGGCGAAAGCTCGCCAGGCAGATACGCGCCAGCCGCCGACCAGAGCGTCAGGGCATAGCGAGTGACGTCGTCGGCAAAGGCCCGCTGCAGCTTGGTGAGCAAGGCTCCCGTGGGCTGCGAGCTGCGAAAGACGCGAAACGGGCTGCGATGGATGTCATACGCTTGCGCCCAGCTCTCCAGCAGGTTGCCAGGGTTGAACAGCTCCAGGCCATCGCGGCCTTTGACCAAGAGGCGTTCGTCCGCCAGGGCGGTGGTGACCATGCTGGCCAGGCCGAGGCTCACGTCGGCTGCTCGCGCCAACTCGCGCATCCGCCAGTGGCGGCGTGGCTCCATCAGCAAGGCGCGGCAGACTCGCTCGGACTTGCCGGCAAAGGGCGACCGTACGCCACCGGGCGCCGGCTCGGGCTCGATGCGGTCTACCATATAGTACACGCCCTCGGACGCGATCTGTGCGCTACCGGCGAGGTCTAGCCAGGCCACCTGCGCCTGATCGCAGGCACGACGGCCTTCCGGGCTCATCTGGGGTGCGAGCAGGGTCGGCGTCAGCTCTCGGGCGCGCGGCTCCTCAACCGGGAAGCGTTCCAGGGCGCGGAGCACCGTCTCCTCGTCGCCGTCGCCGATGGCCAGGATGTCCAGCGCGGCCGTGGCATGCTCGCCCAGTTGCAGTTGGAGCTGGAGTCGGGCGGGCCCGATGCCACCGTTGCTGACGCGACGCATGCTGCGAAAGGCCAGCTTGGGGTGCAGCTTTTGGAACTCGTGTAGGAACCGGTTGAGAACATCTGCCTGACGCACAACTACCTCCAGACCATATTCTGCCGTTGGAACGGTTCTGTGGCAAGTCGTGGGATGCGAGGCTTGGCCGAGGAGGGGAGAGATGCGAGTCGTTTCGACGGAAGAGATGCGCTACGCCGAGGCCGAGGCCAATCGCCGCGGGCTGAGCTATGATGCCATGATGGAGAGCGCCGGGCGAGCGGTAGCCCAAGCGGTGGCCGAAACGGCCTTGTCATCGTTGGAGCGCGTGCTGATTCTGGTCGGCCCGGGCAACAACGGCGGCGACGGTCTGGTGGCCGCGCGCTATCTCTGCCAGTGGGGTCACCGGGTCACAGTGTACCTCTGGCATCGTCCTCGGCGGCCTGACGATCGGAACTGGGGTCGGCTCCAGGGCCTGCCCGTGCGCTTGGTTGCGGCCGAGGGGGATGATCAGGGAGCCCAGCTGCAGGCGCTGTTACGCCAGCACGACGTCTGGGTGGACGCCTTGCTTGGGACCGGTGCCAAGGGCCCGCTGCGCGATCCCCTGCCTTACCTGCTAGGGCTGGCGCGCCGCGAGAGGCAGGAGCGCCGGGGCGCCGGATCGCGGACGACGGCCCCGCGGCCGTGGGTCATAGCCGTCGATACGCCCAGCGGCGTGGATTGCGACACGGGGGCAGCCGACTCGGCCGTGCTACCGGCAGACGTGACCGTCACCTTTGCCTTTCCCAAGGCGGGACACTACCGCTTTCCCGGGGCCGGGCTGGTGGGCGCGCTTCAGGTGGTCGATATCGGTCTTTCCGCCGGCTTGCTGGGCGCCGGGACGGAGGTCATTGACGATGAATGGGCGGTCGCGCATCTGCCGCTCCGTCCACTGGATGGCCACAAGGGCACATTCGGCACCGTGCTGGTCTTGGCAGGGTCCCGACGCTATTGTGGGGCACCTCGGCTGGCAGCGTTGGCTGCTGGTCGGGTGGGGGCTGGCTTGGTTACGCTGGCGGTACCAACGTGCATCTACGGCATCGTGGCAGGTAGTGTGATGGAGCCGACCTTTTGGCCGTTGCCGGATGACGGCGAGGGCTTCGCTGCCGCTGGAGCGGATGCCCTGTCAGAGCCTTTGGCAGCCAGCGACGTGGTGCTGGCCGGGCCGGGCTGGGGCCAATCGGACGAGCGCGAGGCGTTCCTGTGGGGGCTGCTGGAGCAGTGCGCTGATCGCTCCGCGCGGCTGGTGCTGGATGCCGACGCACTCAACCTGCTGGCTCGGCGCGATGGTTGGTCGCGACGTCTACCGCCAGAGGTCGTCTTGACGCCGCACCCTGGCGAGATGGCGCGGCTGCTGGGCCGACCGATAGGCGCCATACAGGCTGATCGGGTCGCTGTGGCCCAAGAGGGCGCCGAGCGATGGGGATGCACCGTGGTGCTCAAAGGGGCCTTTACGGTGGTGGCCGATCCGGGTGAGGCGGCGCTGCTGTTACCGTTTGCCAATCCCGCACTGGCAAGCGGAGGGACTGGCGATGTGATGGCGGGGGCCCTGGCGGGGATCTGGGCGCAGGGCTCCCCAAGGCATGCTGCCGCCGCATGTGGTGCTTATCTCCACGGCCTAGCTGGCGCCATAGGCCGGCGCCAACAAGGCGATGCGGGGCTCTTGGCTAGCGATCTACTGGACCTCTTGCCGCTAGCAAGGAGCGCGCTCCTGGGCGGCGCGGGCTAATCGCGGAGCGCGTAGCCGACCTAGGCCTCGGCGCCCTCGCCTTTGAGCTCGACGGTGTCGTCGGCCTGTTGTTCCAACTGAGAGAGTAGCTCGGCCTTGCGGCGGGCCGCGGCCTTCTGGCCCTCATCGATGGCCTCTTGCAGGCGCTTTTTCTGCTCGTCCAAAAACGCCTGGCCTTTGGTGCGCAACGAGTCAGCCTGGTGCGTGGCTTCGCCGGCGATGTCGTCCGCTTGGTGCTTGAGCTCGATGCTCTTTTGCCGGATATAGTCGCGGGTCTCATCGCCCGGCCCGGGCGCATAGAGCAGGGCGATGGCGGCGCCTGCAATCGCCCCGATAAATAACCCAGTGAAGAACCCTCCGGAGCCCTTGTCACTCATTCTAGACCTCCTTCTGTGGACGTTCCGTTGCTGACGATAGCGGTGACTCGTCCCGGTCGAGCTTGCGACGGATGCCCACCAACGAGCGTAACGCCTGCAGCGTGCCCGTGGTATAGCTGGACACCTGCACCAGTGGCTTGACCATGCTCTCGCTCATGACGTTGGCGGTCCCGCGCATCGTGCGTGCCGTGTCGTTGGCGGCCTTGAGCATCGGGGTGATCTCGTCACGCAGTAGGGCGACCAGCTTGCGAATCTGGCCTAGCGTAACGAGTAGCAAAATCCCGATGATGATCGATTCCAGCGCCAAGACGACGATGGCGATATCGCGCACGGCTTCGAGCCCCATATGGCTCCTCCTCGATCGGACGCTTGCGACCCACGTCTGCCTAGTATACTACAGCTTGACAAGGCGCGCAACGATCATTAGGGCAATAGAAACGATAGAAGGAATGAAAACATCAATAGGACCAATAGAGATGAGATGTAATCCTAGAAACCTGGCAAGCAACACACCAATAGCAAAACCCGCCACGCCGATGGTCCAGGTGACCAAGAGACGGGAACCCTTGGTCACCGTCAAGCAGTGAAAGGCGCCCGCCCAAAGGCTACCCATGACTAACGTCAGGATAGTCGCCGGAGTCGTTAGGGCCAGTAGCGTGTCTCGCACGCGCTATGCCTCCTCGTCGGACAATGCCCGCTCGATGGTGCCTCCGCCCACGACGCGCTCCCCCTGGTAGAGGACTACCGCCTGCCCAGGTGTGATGTCGCGCAGCGGGTGGGCAAACACGATGCGCGCACGAGCGCGGCGCAGCGGCCATACGGTAGCGGCCACGGCGGCCGAGCGATAGCGAATCTTGGCGCGCACCCAACTACCCGCTGCGGGCGGTCGCCCGTGGGCATAGCAGAGCGCACTCGCTTCCAGGGTGCGGCTCCCCAGCCTCGGTGCGTGGGCCACATAGATTGTGTTGCTGGCCGCATCCAGTCGGTCCACATAGTAGGGCTCGGGCGCGGCGATACCCAGGCCCCTCCGCTGCCCCACCGTATAGTACGCTAGACCGCGATGGGTTCCAAGCGTCTCCCCACCGATCCCGCGGATGGGGCCTGGACGGACTGCCTCGGGCGCCCATCTCTGTACAAAGTCCCCATAGCTCCCATCTGGCAGAAAGCAGAGGTCCTGACTCTCGGCGCGGTGGTGGGTGGGTAGCCCCAGGGTCGCAGCGATCTCCTCCACCTGGCTCTTGAGCAGGTTGCCCAACGGAAACACGGCCCGCTGTAGCCCGCCGCCTAGCAACTGGTAGAGGACATAAGACTGGTCCTTGGCGAGATCGCGCCCTCGGAAGAGCTCTGGCCCCATGGCGCTGCGAAAGATGCGAGCATAGTGGCCGGTGGCGAACCACGCACACCCCATACCGTGCGCTGCCTGGCGCAGCAGGCCGAACTTGACGCGTGCGTTGCAGCCTGGGCAAGGGTTGGGGGTTCTTCCGGCGGCATAAGCGGCCACAAAGGGCGCGACGACCAGGCGGCGAAACGGCTCCCGCAGATCTACCACGCGATGGGGTATCCCCAGGTGGTGGCAGATCGCTTCGGCATCGGCTAGGTCTGCGCTGTTATCGTTGCAGGCTTGGCCCTGCCGCCAGAGGCGCATGGTCACGCCCATGGGATGGCAGCCCGCCTGCATCAGGCACTGCGCAGCCACGGCGCTATCGACGCCGCCGCTCATCGCTATGGCGACACGCTCGCCAGCCGCCGGACGCTGTGCCTGCACGGAGGATCGTCCCCCTCAGCCGCTACGGCTGCAGTCGGGGGCTTCGGGGATCGGTTCGCTGCTCTGGCGCAGCTCTTGGATCTCGTGTTCGAGCCGCTCCAGGCGCTCGCCTAGCAGGCGGCAGGCCTCGGCGACGGGGTCTGGCAGGCGGTCGTGCTGCAGGGTGGTGTCGGGCGTGCGCTCCACATGGGGGCCGCGCACGACCCGAGCGGGGATTCCCACGGCCGTCGAATCGGCTGGCACGGGGTGGATCACCACGGCCCCAGAGCCGATGCGGGCGCAATCGCCGATGGTGATGGGGCCGAGGACGACGGCGTTGGTCCCTAGCACCACCTGGTTGCCGATGGTGGGGTGGCGCTTGCCCCGGTCGAGGGACGTGCCGCCGAGAACCACTCCCTTGTACATGAGCACATCAGCGCCTACCTCGGCGGTCTCCCCAATGACGATGCCCATGCCATGGTCGATAAAGCAACGTCGGCCCAGCGTGGCCCCGGGGTGAATCTCGATGCCGGTGGCGAACCGGTTAAGATGGGAGAGCATGCGGGCGCACCACCGCAGCCCGAGGTTCCAGAGGGCATGGGCGATGCGATGCATCCAGACCGCATGCAGCCCGGGGTAGCAGGTGAGGACCTCCCACCAACTGCGGGCGGCAGGGTCGCGCTCAAAGACCATGCGGATGTCCTCTCGGATGCGCGCGAACATGGGCAACTCCCTTGGGTTGGCAGGTGCCTGGCGTGGGATGTCACACCAGACGTGAGGGTTGGTGGGCTAGGCTCGAAGTTCGGGCCACAGCGTCAGGTGTTCGCGGTAGGCATCGGCGATCAACCTGCGCTTGAGCTCGTCGTACGGTTGGATCTTCCAGGTGGCGTTATCCAGCCGCTGGACGATATCGGCCGAGTCGAGCTCCACGGTGATGGTCGGCAGGCTGCGGGCTCGAACCAGTTCGCGGATCTCGGTATCCAGCCCGCCAGCCTGCTTGCAGGAGAGAACGAGTCCCGAGAGACCCTTGCCCTGGGTGCGCATCATGCGCTCATGGAGCAGCAGCATGGCCAGAATCACGTCATTGGCGTTTACGCCCACGATCACTACGTCGCCTGGTGAAAGATACGGCTCGTAGCCAAAGTCGAGGCTGATCACCTTGGCGTTCCGCACCAGCGGGAGATCGCCCGAGCCGTCTTCCCATGCGCAGTCGGTCACCAATTCGACGGTACCGGTCTTGCTTTGCAGATACTCGGTGACCTGGCGAAAGGTGGGTAGGCGGAGCTCGGAAATCTCGGGCACAAAGCCCAGAATCCCTGGCGGGCTACCTTGGCGAACCAGGTGCCCGTAGAACTGCGGGAACACCTCTCGATAGTAGCCCGAGACGTAACGCGAAACCTTGTCCATCTTGGAGGCCAGCACGTTGTTGATGATGAGTCCATCAACGTGCGTGCCGAGATGGTCTAGCGCCATCAGGTAGGGAAAGATCCGGTCGATGGTGCTGCCGATGCCGCCCTCGGCGACCAGCACAACGAAAACCGAGGCTCCCATCTCGAGCAGGACGCGGATGACATCAGGGTTTGAGATCCCGCCCACGGATCCGACGCCGGGTTGTCCGGTGCCCTCGACGAGGACGATCCGTTTGTTTCGCGCGATCCGGCGATAGGCGGCCTGTATACGCTCGATCAGCTCTTGGCGCGACTTGGCTAACGAGCCGTCGGCGGCGCCGTCGATGAGACTCTCGCTCAGGCCCCGCTCCCAGACGATGGGGCTCATGTCTCCGTAGCGGTCGCACTCGATGCCCAAAAGCTGCGTAACCAGGACGGCGTCCTTGTCTGCTGCGATCTCGACGCTGTCGCTGTGGACCTCGTGCACCTGCACGACCTGCTGGCCCACCGGCTTCATGTAGCCGATCTCTTCTGGTCGGTAGCCGCAGTCAGGCCCGAGCAGGTTAGATATCAGCCCTATGCAGGTGACCGTCTTGCCGATGTCGCGATCGGTGCCGAGGACAAAGATGGTCGGTGGCAGGTTGGTCATGGTGGGTGCCCTCCCTGGCGTCCAGAGACCAGCGACACGCCGCGTGCAGAGATCCTGCGCGAATAATAGTGCCGCCGAGCGTCAGCGTCAACGTGACATAGCGGAGGTCGACATCGGCTGCGCTTGGAGGGACTAGGCGGACGGGGCGGCAGTGTCTTTTGCTCGGGAGGCAGCAGAGGCGAGAAAACGGTCGCGTTGGACGATATAGCGCTGGTGGGAGCCACGCCCGATGACGCCAGCGCCGTCTGAGGCGATTACCTCGAATGAAAGACGGCGACCGTCGACGGCCGTGAGCGTAGCCTGGGCGGTAACCGCCTGCCCGAGCGAGGTGGCGGCCAGGTGCTCGATGTCGACACGCGTGCCGACGGTGAGCCACCCTGCTGGGAGGAGATGATCAACGGCGCTGAGAGCCGCCAGCTCCATGAGGCCTACC
>ENA-UOXR01001103-UOXR01001103.1-bioreactor-metagenome-genome-assembly--contig:-NODE-1103-length-29265-cov-14.088394_pt1 | contig 29265 bp, 13 predicted proteins | sample MGYA00238164_ERZ764825 | MGnify/ENA primary metagenome ERZ764825 (study PRJEB28920, sample SAMN05720171) | bioreactor metagenome | isolation source: Anaerobic biogas reactor | place: USA:Washington... | reverse complement strand
GTCTGGTATACCCTGGACGGCAGCGATCCGCGCCGGCCCGGCTCAAGCGGCCGGGCGGGGGAGGAATTTGCGTGGATTGCGGAGGATGCGCCGAAGAAGGTCCTGGTCCCGACGGCGTCCATCGGCGACGGCTGGCGGGGCCTGGAGTTCGACGACTCCGCCTGGATCAGCGGCACCGGCGGCGTTGGCTACGAGCGCAGCACGGGCTACGAACATCTTCTCGAGATCGACGTGCACGACGCCATGTACGAGCGAAACACGAGCTGTTACATCCGCATTCCATTTGACGTGACGCCGGAGGGCCTGACCGAGGCTGCTGGGTTGAGACTGAAGGTTCGATACGACGACGGCTTCGTGGCGTATCTCAACGGGGTGGAAGTGCAGCGGGCCATGTTCAATGGTGTGCCGTCGTGGAACTCGGGTGCTGCGGGTAGTCATTCGGATGCCGAAGCCGTCTATTTCGAAACGTTTGACATTTCTCCCTCGATCCATCAGATGCGTCTGGGCCGCAACATCCTGGCAATCCACGGCCTGAATGCCGGCGCATCCAGTACTGATTTCCTGATTTCCGTGGAGCTGACCTCGATCATGGGCAGCGGAGGCGCCGTTCCCAGCGGCGTCTCACCGAATGCCGTACAGTACCTGCGGCCGCTGATGCTGACCGAGAGTGTCCGGATCGCGGCGAGGGCGTTCGACGGACAGACGTGGAGCGCGTTGAACGAAGTGACGTTCGGCGTCGGCCCGGTGGCCGAGAGCCTTCGCGTCAGCGAGCTGATGTATCATCCGGCTGATCCGAACGCCGAATACGTTGAATTGACCAATATCGGCGGCCAGACGATCAACCTGAATCTGGTCGCCTTCACCGACGGGATTCAGTTCACCTTCCCCGGCGTCGAACTGGCCCCCGGGGCCTATGTGCTGGTGGCCGAAGACGTGACGGCCTTCGAGGCGGTCTACGGTGCGGGCCTGCCCGTCGTCGGACCGTATTCGGGCAAGCTCAGCAATGCCGGTGAACGGATTGAGCTGCGGGACGCGACGGGCGCGGTCATCCAGAGCTTCACCTACCGCGACGGCTGGTATCGCGTCACCGACGGCCAGGGCCTCTCGCTGACGGTCACGGACCCCGCCGGATCGGACTCGCTCGACGTCAAGGACGCTTGGCGTCCCAGCGCCCAGCCGGGTGGATCGCCGGGGTTCGACGACTGACGTATCCCTTGCGATGTGCGCGCTGTTGCGATTGTTCGATAATGGCGGTTCCCGGCTCGATATCGCTGATTCAATTGCTTCCTGTGCCCCGCGTGCGGACGCTTTGGCTCCGATCTCCCTGCTCGGAGGACCCAGGGTACGCAATCAATGGCGTTGCGCGCATTGGGACCGACAACTATGCCGAACTGCAGTTGGATGTTCCACACGCGCCGGAGAGGCGCTCGAACTGCCGATAGCACAGATAGAGAGCCCGGGGCAGATGGAAGCACCCCTTCCACTTGCCGCCTTTGAGGTCCAGCAGCGGTTCGCCACGGCGGTTGAGGTATCCGAACCATTCGCCGCCAGACTGTGGATCTCGGAAGTGACTCCACGCATAATCGTGAACTCGGTGGAACCACTGTTCGCAGGCTTGCGATTTGGTTGCAGCGTACCCCATCGCCAGAGCCACCAGCGCCTCCAGATGCACCCACCACAGCTTCTGATCCCACTCCAATTGTTGAAGAGGTTTGCCCTGAACATCCATGAAGTAAAAGATGCCCCCGTATTCCTTGTCCCACGCATATTCGAGTGTGTGCAAGACCACATCGACGGTCGTGGCAATCAGATTCGCGTCGCGTCGCCGTCGCGCGATATCCATAATGAACCACATCGCCTCGATTCCATGGCCCGGGTTGATCAATCGCCCGTCAAAGCAATCGTGGCGCGAGGCATCCGGCGCGATGTTCTCGAACAGCAGATGCCGGTCGGCATCGAGGAACCCAGTCATTACCTCCCGCACACACATCTGCAACGCCTTCTCCAGCACACCGTCGTCGAGCATCCACTCCATTTCGAGAGCGAGGTTCGCCAGGATCATGGGCAAGCCCAGCGACCTGAGGGGACGAGTGCCTGGAACATTCTTTGCGTATTTGCCCTTGGGGTTGTCTTTGCGGTTCAGAATGTTCTCATAGGTTCTCTGCGCGATCTGTCTGGCCCTCGCATCCCCACAGGCCAGCGCGTACTGACTGAAGGCCATCGCAGCAAAGCAATCGCTGAAGATATTGTACGGCTGGACCAGGGGCTCTCCCCGTCGCGTCAGCGCGAAATACCAGTGTCCATCCGCGTCCATTCCATGCCGTGCAAGAAACTCGGCTCCGTTGGCGGCGATCTCGAGCCATCGAGCCTGCTTCTCATACCGATTGTACAGCATGGAAAACGTCCAGACCTGTCGAGCCTGAAGCCAGACGAACTTGTCCGTATCGAAGACTTTTCCTCGCCGGTCCAGACATGTGAAATATCCGCCCTGCTCGTGGTCGATGGAGGTTCGTTCCCAGAATGGAATCACCTGCTCGATCAATTCGTCCCTGTATTGGTTCGCCAGTGTCATGAAACTCGCCTGACTCATGACGGGTTCCACCTCCTTTGGGTCGGTGCTGTTCTTCATGATTCTCTCATCGCGCGCAGAGCTGAAGCATCCGGTGGCCATACCGGCAATAGCCTGCTGATGGCGTAGCCGATGAGGGTGCAACTGAAGATACCCAGCGGCGCATACAGAAAGAAGTGGATCGTGGTATGCCTCTGAACGAGCACAAGCACGATCGTGCTGGCGGCAAACCCCGCCAGCGCGCCGCGGCTGTTCGTCCGCTGCGTAAAGACCCCGAGCAGAAACACGCCCGCCAGGCCGCTGCCCAGCAGGCCCAGGCCTGTCATGAACAGATCCCACAGTGAAGCGATAGGGAACGATGCCATCAGCAAAGCGCAGGTCGTACCGAACGCGCCCAAGGCCACGGTCAGAATGCGCGCAAGCAGAAGCCTTCGACCGTCGCTGGATGCGGGCCTGAAGCGGTAGTAGAAATCGGTCACCAGCACGGTCGCCATGCTGTTCATGCTGCTGTCGAGGCTCGACATGGCGGCGGCAAAGACGGCGGCCAGGACCAGACCGGTCAATCCCACGGGCAACTCACGGGCCAGGAACCACGGCAGGATGGCATCGGTGCTCAGGCTTGGATTGAGGTTTTCCGGGGCGGTTCTGTAGTACGCATACAACGCCGTTCCCAGGAAGAAGAAGAGCACTGCCCCGGGGACAGTCAACGCCGCATTGGTCCAGACAGCCCGTGCCGCCTGTTTCCGGCTCGGGGTGGTGAGGTAGCGCTGGACAACGGTCTGGTCGGAAGAGTAGGGGATCAGATTGGCAAAGACATTGCCGATCAGTACGACCCATACCGCCGGGAGGGTGTAGTCCCACGTCCAATGGAAGGTGTGGAACTTGCCGGCATCGCTCCCGATCCGGATGATCCCGGCGAGCCCCCCCTCGACGCGGGCGGCTGCAACAATCACACACAAGAAGGCCCCGCCCATCAGCACGATGACTTGGATGACATCGGTCCAAATCACCGCCTCGATGCCGCCCAGGACGGTGTAGATCGTACAGATCACCCCCATGACCAGCACGCACGTATACACATTGAGGTTGGTCACGGCAGACAGTGCAAGCGCCGGCAGATACAGGACGATCCCCATTCGGCCAAGCTGCATCAGGCAGAAGACCGTACTTGCGAGCAACCGCACCACCAAGCCAAAACGCCTCTCGAGATATTCGTATGCGGTCGTGATCTGGAGACTTCGAAAGACGGGCAGATAGTAGAAGACAATGAGCGGCGCGACCATGATGATCGTAGCCTGGGCAATCATGTAGGTCCAGTCCGTCGCATACACCTTGGCGGGGATCGCCATGAAGGTGATGGCGCTGAGTTGTGTGCCGAAGACACTGATGCCGGCGGCCCACCATGGGACGCGCCTCCCTCCCAGAAAGAAGTCGTCGGTCGCTCTCTCGCGTCGCGAGAAGTAGACGCCCATTCCCAGAATGGCCGCCAGATACGCGGCCCAGACGGCGTAATCCACCCGATGGAATCCGGAGCGAAGCTCCGTAAAGGCTCCGGCCATGATTCCCGCGGAGCGCACGCCGGGACGAATCTCACCCGATGGAATAACCAACCGCTGGTCCCAGACCACAGCGGTTGTTGTGACATGGCCGGCGGGAAGCGTACCGAATTGTGCCCAGGTGTCTGTCGTCGTATGATAGGCAAGAACCGTCCGACCAAAACCTGGATGGGCTCCCGGCGGTGCGAACGAGCTGCCAGCGTAACGACCATGATCGCCTCCCAGGACGAGGAAATGGGTCTGCCCGACGGCGGGCGCAGGGCTTGGGGCTGCGGCAACCGGCTCGGGAAGATCGGCGATGCGCTTCCAGGTACCGCGCAGCGGATCTTTCGGATCGGGCGTGAACCGGTAGCCGTCCGCAAGATAACGCCGGGATACTTCCTGCCGATCGTTAACGATCAATTGGCACCCGCTGACCACGAAGAATGCCCCATCCTGGGCGGCAACGACAGGAAGAATGCGTTCTGGTCCGGGCCAGGGAGTGAGAATCTGCCACGGCTGATCCGGCCTCGAAAGATCGAGCGCCCAGAAGTTGCTCATGGCGCCGGTGGCCTGGGGAGAATCCTGCCCCCCGGCCACGTAGACGGTCTGACCCAGCACCGCCGCGGCGCCGTAAGCGCACGGTGTGGGCAACGACGGCAGGGGAGTCGTTTGGATCTGCCCATCGAGCCACTTCAGAACGGTGACGTCTGCGTAGTGCGCCTGGGCATCGCAACCACCGATCAGAATCACACCTTCCTCCCATGTCACCGCCGCACCGTAGCCGAGGGGCCGTGCCAGTCGTCCCGGACTTTGCCATGCAGCATCTGCCCGCGGCAGGACATGAATCGTGTCCCACCAGGTCTTCTGAGCCTGGGGGTTGATCTGACCGTCCTGGCGGAAGAGCGGTTCAGGGAAATTGGCTCCGCCGGCAACGATCAGTGCGCCATGGCTTATACCCGCATAGGCGCCGGCGACGCCCAGGGTCGTGGGCAGCTCGGGCAGCCATTCCCAGGCAATCATCTCGTTCTCTGGAACTCGTGCGAGGAGCGGACAAGTGACAATCCAACTGCAAACTACCCATATCGAGGCGCGATGCATATCAGCCTTCCCGCAGAATCTCATTGCCATTCGGATCCGTCACGAGGCGGATACCCAAAGCGGGAGTGTCCGTTGGACACGGCGCATCCCTACGCCGGCGGGTTCTCCCCTTCCTGCCACGTGAAGAAACCGATTCGTTCGAGGTCCTGCCCGAGAGCCTCAATCTGGTCGCCAGGCAGGGTCTGAAGGGGCCGTCGGCAGGGGCCGCAATCGAGTCCCAGCAGTCCCATCGTCGCCTTGATGGCCGACAGCCCGCCGTATCGGTACAGGATTCGAACCATCTGCACGGACAGTTCCTGGAGCCGCTCGGCTCGATTCATATCACGGCACTGAAACGCCTCCATAATCCCAAGATACAGACGAGGCGCGAGATTGTATGTGCTTCCAACAGCTCCTTTGGCGCTTACACACAGAGCACTCAGCAACATCTCGTCACAGCCGAATAGAATCGTGTACCGTCCTTGCTCGAAATGCAGGCAGGCTTGAAGTCCATCGATTGTCGGGGCGCTGTACTTGATACCCGCCAGAGCCGGTAACCGCTTGCGGGCGATCGAAAGCAAATCGAAGATGTCTACGCTGACCCCTGTCAAGCGCGGTATGTGGTAGAAGAAGAACGGCATATCGGGCACGGCCGAACTGATTTCACTGAGGCAATCGACAAGTATGTCAAGGGACGGTGGGCGAAAATACACTGGTGGAACAGCGGCGATGGCATTGGCCCCGATCGCCTGAGCGTGCTGCGCCAATTGGCGGGCCTCCGCGAGGCTATCGTGTCCGACCTGCACGATCACCGGGATTCGTCCACCCACTTCGGCTACGTATGCCTGGGCGACATCGCATCGTTCCCGGCTGGTCAGCAGGGCGCCTTCTCCTGTGGTGCCACACACATAAAGCCCTCGAACGCCTGTGCGAATCAAGTGCTCGACAATCCTCGGAACGATCTGCAAATTGACGCTCCCATCGGCGCTCATCGGAGAGAACACGGCGGCGATGAGTCCCTCATACACATTTGTGGCCATGATGCATTCTCTATTGGTCCCATACGGCTGGTTTGATCCAGAGGTTGTCGTGATTATTGTGGGAGTCCGTGTGCATGTCAAGCGCGGATGGGGCCGCTCTGCAGGGGCTGAATCTGTCACAAATGCCGTCTGGAGACAATCGGGGTTGTCGCAGGCCACCTCGGTTCCCTGGACGTGCAATCGAGGGGGATGCTGTGTGAGCGGGGGAGAATTCGTTCGTTGAGACGATCGCTATGGAGCGACGAATACCGAATGAATCAGCGCCGGCAGGGGTACTCCATAAAGATGGGCGGCAACGACCTTCGGACCAACTTCGGCTGCGGCCTGGTTCGCATCATGCGTTCTTGTGGAATCGTATAAAGCTTTTGTCTATAGTCACTTACAGAAAGCTGCATTGGCCTGGCAGCCTGTGCCGATGGCGGCGTTGGGCAAAACGAGAGATGACGACGAAGCGGGCCGATCGTGGGCCCGAAGTCCAGAAGGCCACCTGAAACGATGCGGAGTTCCTGCCAGATGCCGCTTTTTGTCTCTCTCCAAGGCATGTATCTGTTACGATAAGGGGGTGGGTGTTTACGCCATCGGATGCACATGTCCGGGCCGTTGGCTCGCGTGGACGCGAAGGCGTATGGTCGGGGGGGCGACAGTGGTGTGCAGATGGGCTCAGAGTAAGAGAGAACAGCAATGCGCATGGCAGCATTCTTGATACTGACACAGTCCCATTCCAGCGGCCCAGGTTCGACCGGTTCTCAGGCAGCCGGATCGGACAATGATTACGGCCACACTGTGTGACGGTCCCTGTCTGACGGAAAGGAGAGCATGATGAACAAGCGGCTGATAGCGATGTGGTTGTGTCTGGGGTTGGGCGCGGGAGCTACGAAGGCTTCGATACCGATACTTCAATTGGATATCAATCACCCGGACAACAACACGGCTGCGCAAACCGAAGAGGGCTTCACGCCGTTTACCCTGGCCGACAGCGGCACGGTGGTCAACGGGGTGAAGATCGAATTTGAGGGTACGCTCGATTCCCGGCGAAGAGATGCGCCGGCCGGAGTGCCGTTCGAACAGGTCTATCGCGATTTTCTGTTCAGTCGGCCCGGCGGGATGACGGTAACACTGTCCGGGTTGATGCCGAACGCACTCTATGAAGTCACAGTCTACGCCTTCGATGCGTCCAGTGAGGGGCTTCGTGTCGGTGACTGGATGAGCGGCCCGGAGCGCGTCCTCCAGGCGCGGTTCTTGAATACGGAGACTCCGACGCAGGCTGATGACTACGCATTCTCAGGGCTCGTCTCGGCCAATGCCAATGGTGCGATTGTCCTGGAAGTGGTCGCTGGAGAAGGAACTCGGGAGGCATCCGGTGCCAACGATCCCTTTGGTTTTCTTAACGCTCTGGTCCTGTCGCTGGTGACGGATCCGTCCAGGGCCTTGAACCCACATCCCTCGAATCAGGCGATAGACGTGCCGTACGATACCACCGTCCTGAGTTGGACGTCGGGGCGGTTTGCGCAAACGCACGATGTCTACATCGGGACCACCTATGATGATGTCAGCGCGGCCGACAGAGCCAATCCGATGGGAGTTCTGGTCAGCCAGGGGCAGACGGCAACCAGTTACGATCCACCCGATTGGCTCGATTTCGGGACGACCTATTACTGGCGCGTCGATGAGGTCAACGGGCCGCCGGACAACGCCATCTACAAAGGCGATGTTTGGAGTTTTGCAGTCGAACCGAAGGCATACCCCATCCGGGGCGTTGTCGCTACGAGCAATGGCGACTCGGATGCCGACCTGGGACCGGAGAACGTGGTCGACGGCTCCGGACTCGACGCACTCGACCAGCACTCTATCGACGGCGGTGATATGTGGCTGGCTACGCCGGTCGGCGACGAGCCGTTGCACATCGCATTCGAGTTCGATCGTCTCTACAAGCTTCACGAACTTCTGATTTGGAACTACAACGTGATGTTCGAACCGATGCTGGGCTTCGGTCTCAAGGACGTCACTGTGGAATACAGCGTCGATGGAACCGATTGGATGACGTTGGGCGATGTTTCGCTGGCTCAGGCCACTGCCCGAAACACCTATACATATAACACGACGGTGGATCTCGGCGGCGTTGCGGCCCGGTACGTCCGGCTGATCGTCAACAGCAGCTTCGGAACCATCGGCGAGTTCGGGCTCAGTGAAGTGCGTTTCCTCTACATCCCGGTTCAGGCGCGGGAGCCGGAGCCGGCTTCGGGAGCGACGGATGTCGGGCCGGACGTCCTGCTGAGCTGGCGCGCCGGCCGGGATGTCGTCGCACATGAGGTGCATCTCAGTACAGAGGAATCGCAACTCATTGAGAACGCTGATGGAACGGCTCCGGTCGCGGTCACGACCGAACCGCAATTCGATACCGATGGCCTGCTCGAATTGGGCCGGACCTATTACTGGCGAGTCGACGAACTCAGTGCGGCCGGATCATCCGATGTGTGGGAAGGCGAGATCTGGAGCTTCTCGACGCAGCCGTCGATTGTGGTGGAAGATTTCGAGCAGTACAACGATGAAGAGAATACGATTTTTGACACATGGATCGATGGTTGGGTGAACAACACCGGCTCGACGGTTGGATACCTCCAGTCTCCGTTTGCCGAGCAGACGATCGTTCATGGCGGAGGACAATCAATGCCGCTGTTCTATGACAGCGCTTCGGCCGCTGTCTCGGAAGCCGTACGCACATTTGACCAGCCTCAGGACTGGACGCGGCACGGTGTCAAGGCGCTGACGCTGTGGTTCTATGGCGATCTGGCCAATATGCCTGGTCAGATGTATGTCGAGGTCAACGGCAGCAGGGTCCTCTACGGCGGGGACGCCGAGAACCTGCGGGTCGCGTCATGGCAGTTCTGGTATGTCGATCTGACAGGCTTCGCCGGCGCCGATCTCCGCAATGTCACACAGGTGACGATTGGACTGGAGGGGGGCAACGGGCGTCTGTTCATTGATGATATTGCGCTGTCTCCCCTCGATCGAAATTCCATTGTTCCCACCGAACCTGATGCGGGGAATCTGGTCGGCCATTTCGCCTTGGAGGGCAACGTCAACGACAGCAGCGGGACGCACAACGGCGTTGTTGTGGGATCGCCAGTGTTTGCCTCCGGGCGGATCGGTCAGGCAATTCAGCTTGATGGAGTGGCCGATTACGTTCGTGTTGAAGGGTCTTATGATCTGCCGACATACTCGGCGGCCTTGTGGTTCCGCGTCGACGGTGGCACGGGGGAACGGGATCTGCTTTCGGTCTACGACTCGGCCGGAGCGCACGGCATTCTCCTGGAGCTTCGTGGTGACGGCACGCTGCGATTCTTGCATCGCGCTCCTGTCGGCACATCAGGTGGAATGGACATCTACAGCACGGCGACCGCCGACGACGGCGCCTGGCATCATGTGGGAATCGTCAAGACGGCACACACCCGTATGCTGTACATCAACGGCGCAGTGGCGGGCCGGGCCGACGACAGCAGCGAATTTGGCCAGGTCCTGCAGAACATAACGATCGGCGTTCTCAAGCATGATAACCTGATTCGCCATTTCCCCGGTGCGATCGATGAAGTGTATCTGTATGGCCGGGCCTTGTCTGATGGCGAGATCGCATGGCTCGCGGGACGTACGGCGCCATTTGATACGCCGTAAGGTGGCCCGATCTCTATGGTTCGTTACCGGGCAAGCAATCGTGTCTGGGGAGTTCCGGCGCGATACGCTTGGGGTCTGTCGCTTGTGCATGGAATGGTCGTTGTGTGTACGGAAGGGCAGAAGGATGAAGACACGAGCGTTTACACTGATCGAATTGCTGGTAGTCATCGCGATCATTGCCCTGCTGATGGCAATCATCATGCCCGCGTTGAGCCTGGCCAAGAAGAAAGCCGCCACGACCGCGTGTCTGAGCAACACCAAGAACCTCTCGCTCGGCTGGTACATGTACATGCAGGACAACGACGGCCGCATCATGAGCTGCGAGGACAACGCGACGGAGCCAAGCGGCAAGTTCATCGGTTGGTGCGGCATCCCGCGCGACGAGGGCGGCAATCGGATGAGCGAGACACAGACAGAACCCCCGGTAACGGACGAGGACGAGATTCGCGGGATCGCCGAAGGGGTCCTGTTTCCGTACGTCAAGAACCCGAAAGTCTACCATTGTCCCGGTGACAATCTGCGCAAGAGCATGTATGACGGGACTCGTGTCTTTGTCACCTATTCGATCCCTCGGTGCCTGTACTGGGTTACGAATCCAGGCAGCCCGGATTATATGCACCAGATCAGAAGATTCGACGAGATCTCCTCGCCTTCGACGCGATACGTGTTTGTCGAGAGCGCCGAGACGCGCAACTGGAACTCCAGTCACCACTTCGTTCTGGGGGCGCCCGAGTACACGCAACTGTCCCGGTGGGGCTGGTGGGGGCCGATGGCTGTCAATCACGGCGACAGCAGCGTGCTGGGCTTCTGCGACGGCCATTCCGAGGCACGCAAGTGGCGGGATCGCTACACCATCGAGCGCGTGGACAAGCTGCTTACGGAAGGCGTGACGCAGTACGGCATTGAATATCCCCCTGAGGGACAGACATCGGACATCGATTACATGGCGGCAGGCTGGGCCTACCGCTATAAGAGGTGATGTTCTTCCTGCATAGACACGTGGTGTGATCGGCCTTGCCCACGATCCCAGGTGGGTCCGGGCGAATCGTCCCAACTTCACACGCTCTTCGCATGCCCAGCACGGCGTCTACCCCTTCATGTGTCCGGTTACAGCCGATTGGCCGATGTCGCTATCGGCTTGTCGGAATTCTGTGAAGAACCCTTATTTTTTGAGTCTCAGAACGGGTGGCTGCGACTTAGAGATGGGACTGCGCGGAATGCTCGACGCGGTCTGGGTTGTCTGTCTATGTGTGTTTTGTTAACTGGTTTACTGTAATGAGGTTACATCGCAATATATTCCGGATTGGCCTTCGATATCGTCGCGGCGGGTCGGTTGGCTCGCGGACATCGCCCGTGTCCACGAGGGGTTCGGACGGGATTCTGTGGACGAGCCGATCTGCCGGACCGCTCATACTGGTCGGACTTGTTCTTTTATCCGGTCGATGGAGTCTGGTCCAGGCGGGGGAGGATCCATCCGACAGGTATTTTGCGCTGCTCCAGGAGCAGCCGGGCAACAGCTATCTCTACGAGAGGTTCTATCAGGCATGGCTTGATACAAAGACGGTTGAGCAGCTCGAGATCTTTCTCAAGGCGAACCTCGACAGGCAGAAGGATATCGGTAGTCGGCTGTTGCTGACTCTCTTCTATGAGCGACAAGGTCAGGATGCCAAGGCGTTGGAACTTGCCAGAGATGTGCCCGCGGGCAGTCCTGTGACCTGCGAGTACCTGTTCCACCGGGCGAGGATCGAGGCCCGCAATCTGAACTTCGAGTCGGCTATTTCCGATCTCGTCGAGGCCCGCGGATTGTCCTGCCCCGGCCAGACGGTCGAGAAGGCGAGCAGACTGCTGGGCGAACTCTACATCCGCACGAATCAGAAAGACAAGGCCGCTGCTCTGTGGAGGCAGTTGCTGGAGGCCGGAGGCGAGCACCAGGAACTCTGTGAAGAGCTGATCGAGCTGCAGATCAGAGAGGGGCTCTTTGACGATGCCCTCAAGACGAACGAAGACCTGATTGGGATGACGCGAGACCCCTACAAGGGTGTGATGCGCCGGCTTCGCCAGGGCGATATCCATCAGTACAAGGGCGATACCGACAAGGCTTTGGAGGTCTATGCCGAGACGCTGGAGATGGTCGGCGAGGGATCGTGGCTTGAGAACCAGATCTGTACGCAGATTGAACGGGTTTTCGATCGCAACGACAACATCGACGGATTGAAAGACTATCTGGCGGGTTTGGTCGAGAGGCATCCCGAGCGTACCGGCCTGAGAAGGCAATTGGCCGAACTGCTTCTCCGAATCGGTGCGGCCGATGAGGCCCTGGAGATGTTTCGGGAGATTCTCAGAGTCACCCCAGGCGATACCGCCAATCAGAAGGCCTACGCCAAGGTTTTGACGGACGCCGGCCAACTGGACAAGGCCATTGAACTGTTCGAGCAGTTGTCCGAACGCGACCGGCAGGACAGCGAGATCCTGATCCAACTGGCCGATCTGTATCACCGGAACCAACAGGACGAGCACGCGGCGGCGAGACTGATGCGCTTTCTCGATGTGTCGGACAAGAGTGAGTACGCCTATTTGCGTGTGGCGGGTCTCCTGGAGCAGTACGGCCTGCGTGAGCGGGCTGAGAATGTCTACCGGCAGATGATTGCTGCTTTGCCGGGTAGCCTCAGTGCCCGACAGGTCTATGCGGAGTTTCTGTATCGTACAAACCGACAGGACGAGGCGTTGCGCATCCTCCAAACGGTGGCCCGTGAGGGCGACCTGCAGATGATGATGCGTGCCTGCAACGCCGCCGGCGCACGCGATCGCGCCGATCTTGCCCTGCAGTGGGCTGAAGCACGATATGACGAGTTCAGCAAAGACGTGATCTATCTGAACCATCTCTGCAAGCTGGCGATTCGCCTGAAGGAATTCGACAAGGCGCTCGTCTGGGCGATGCACCAATTGCAGATGGCCGAGGATTTTCCCATGATCCGGGCGGCGCTGTCTCAGGTGATCGCGGCGGTGGATTCTGACGAAAAGGCCGGCCGAATGGTCCGGGAGATGGAGTCCATAGGTCAGTTGACCATTCAAAAGGCGTGTCTGCTGAGTGAATTGCATGAGGCGCAAGGTCGGCCGGCCAGGGCCGATGCGGTGCTGGCCCAGGCAATCCAGACCGATCCCGAGATTGCCATGCGACAACAAATCCACCTCTATCGCCTGCGACAGGACTGGACACGCGCAGCCGAGGGCCTGGAGTCCGTGCTGGCCCGGTCCGGCTTGCGGGAGCCCAACCTCATGCGCGAGTTGGTCAAGGCGTATGAGAAATGCGGACGCCACGAAGACGCGCTCAAATGGGTCCAGGAGTGGACGCGGGTCTCTCCCACCAGTGCCGCGCCGCGCTTGTGTCACTCCCAGCTTCTGATCGCCATGGGCCGAGCCGACGAGGCGGCTGCCGTGGTGGAAGCGGCCAGTCGAGAATTCGAAGGTGATACAGAGGTCCTATCGCAGTTGGCCAAGGTGTATGCGTCGCAGGGCCAATACGAACAGGCCCAACGTACGTACTGGCGGCTGTATGAGGCGGCGCAGAACGTCTCGGAGAAGCTCCGCTTCATTCGCGAGACGGCCGAGACCGCCGGACGCCTCGGTACGCAGGGCGAACTGATCGACCGGCTCCAGCAACAGCGGCAGAGGAACCGTTCTTCCGCCGTACCGCTGCTGGCGCTGGCCGAAGTGTACAAGCAGATGGGCAGGTACGAGGAACGCCGCCAAGCGCTGCTGGAAGCGTCGCGCTTGCAGAGCGAGGACCTTTCGCTGCTCTATGAATTGGCCAGCATCGAAGAAGCCCAGGGTGACTGGCAGAAGGCGGTCCAGACGCTGGAGCGGGCGATGGCCCTGGACGACACCGGCCAGACGCGTCTGAAAATCGCCAGGCTCCACATCCAGCGTGGCAATAAGGAGGATGGATTCCGCATTCTGATGGAGTTGGCCGGGGGACAACAGATGGACCGGCGCGACGCTGAATCGATCGCAGGCACCATGATGTCCATTGGTGCGTGGGATATGGCCATCCGCTTCCTCCAGCGTCTGTTGCCACTGCATCCGAAAGACTACAGACTGCACTATCAACATGCCGTGGCCCTGGAAGAAGTCGGTCGCACAACCGAGGCAATCCAAGCCTTCCTCGATTTGCTGGATTGCGATGAGGAAATCCCCGGAAATACGAACAAGAAGGCATCGTTTGTTTGGTCACGGCAGGGAGTGAACACGAACATCGAGCGCATCCTCCCGGCTGACGCGCTGGAGTTGCTGCGTCTGGATCAGTCACATTCCGTGGCTTACCGCCATCGGAGTGAGCGGATACGCTACAGCCGGTCGATGGCCCACCACCCGGCGAATCTGCCGTCCAATGTGGCGTTGCCACCCACAGTGGAGGACGTCCGAGAGTTCGCCGTCAGCCACATTCTGACCCTGGCTGAGACCCTGGGCAGTGCGCACAAGTCTCAGGTGGCAGCCGACCTGAGACGCCACGGTATTGCCAATGCCGAGATTCTGGTGGCGATCCCCTCGTTCAGCCTGTCCAATCTCAGAGAAGCCATCGAGAACCTGGCTGACAGATATCCTGACAACGAGGCGATTCAGGCGGTGTGGATTCTCCATCGGATCGAAGGACAAGGTTGCACACTCGAAGAAGCTCAGCATATCTTCGATATGTTTCGAGAGACGCATCCGAGACTGGCCCTGATCGTCGGCCTGCGGTGTTACGGCCGCGATCCGATCGCGGTGCGACTGTTCAAGCATTCGATGCGAATGCTGAAAGAGGTTCCCGATCCCGGCTACTACGAAATCAGTTCCGTTGCCTATGTCCTGCAGAACAGCCGGTCCGGCGCCGTCTTGGCGGAAGAGCAGAGAGCTCTGCTGGACCGGTATTTGATCGACTGGTATGCGAGCTTGAATCAGACGGTCGCCGGTCGCATCCATATCTTCCGCTACGTCGCTTCCCTGCTGGGCCGGCGGAGAGATCTGAGTGACTACGTCGAGTTTCTGGATCGGGAGGTGGCCCGAAGCTCGAGTCCCGCGCTCACAGCGGTGGTCCCCTCTCTCAACGGACCGATGGTATGGCATCTGTCTTATCCACCGCGAGAGATTCCCGGCTTCCCGGATCATGTTGAGGCACTGTTGCTCGATGGGCCCAACTACTACTTCCCGGTGGCGTCTCGCATGGCTCGATCCGAACCCGCGAAACTTGGGGTGTATCTCGACAAGATAGACGATCCCGTTCTGAAGATCCTCGTTGCCATAACCTCAGAGCGGCCGGAGGACGCCAGGAGGCTCACGAGCGCATTCCTGGAGGCGAATCCTACGTCTCTGGCGGCGTACATATTGGCGGCGGCCCAGGCGACGGTCGACGGTGCGCCCCTGGAGGTGATCGCCTTGCTGGAGAAGGCGAGGTCGCTGCCGATGTCGACGCAATGCCGCCGGCGGCTTGATGGCGCGCTGGTGGCCAGCGCCATGGAACTCGATCCGGAGGAACATCCGGACCAGACCGACCTGGGCAAACGGGCTGTGCTTCGTCTGATGGGCGACAGGCTGGATCCGGAGCAACGAGAGGAGATCCTGGCGGCGGCCGAGACCTTGGGCCTGACCGAAGAGGCGGCGAATCTCCGGAACCAGATGCGGGCCTCGATGCCGCCGTCGTCTGCCTCGTCGGGTAGTCTGAGAGCTTCCAGGACTCATCCGTTCGCCGTCGCCCTGATCGAGCGGTTTTTTGAGAAGCGACAGACGGATGCCGCGATGCGTCTGGCCTTGAATCACCTGAAGAATGCGGCCCATGATTCGCTGTACTGCCATTTCGTCGGGAGCGGAACATCTTCCATTGTCGAAGACATTGTTCGTTTGATTCACAAGCATGGAGCGACGGCGCAATTCATGGCGCTTGCCGCGGGGTCCGGGGAGCCAACCGTTCGAAGACTCGTGGAGTATGGGAGGATTTGCGAGCTTCTGGATCGCCCCGGCGAGGCGGTTGCGGCATATGAGAAGGCCGTCGCAATGGACCCCAAGAACGCCGCCGCACGAACGCGACTGGCCCTGCTGTCGATCAAGACGGATCCCAGGGGCAGCGCCAGGCAACTGGCGGCGATCGACGGCAGCGTCGTCAACACGGTCGGCCAGCGACTCGTCCAACAGGTGTGGCAGCTCTTTGTCACGGGGCAAGGCGAGTCGGCATTGGATATCGCGCGCCTGGTGACGGAGTACCTGGCCTTGATCGAGGAACCGGAAAGGCAGAATCTGGATTGGGTGGACAGCCTGGCTGATGCCGTCGCACAACGGTGCGATCATAGCGCCGGCCGACTGCATCACCTTTACGGGTCTGGAGTTTCCCGGCCGAACCTCGCGGGTGGTCGCTGGGCACAATCTCTCGGAACCGGCATGATCGTCACACCTGGCGGCGTCCGCTACTTCCACGGGCAGATTCCGATGAACTGGGCCAATCCGTTTCGGGAGGATGCTCGGATGGCCGAGCAACGACGTACCGTACACAATGCGCTGTGTCGCAAGATGCTGGAGGTTCCTCAATTGGCGGAGGTGGGGTTTGCCCGGCTGGCCGCCGAGGCTAAGGCACGCGATGCCTTGCCCGACCACTATGTGGAGATGGCCCGCCGGGCGATGCTGACGCACAAGCCGTACCGTCAGACGAATCCTCTCACGGCCACTTCCAGAGGACTGTCCCAAACGAGCCTGATGAGTCCTGCCGAGTATCTGGTGCGAGAGGCGCGCAAAGCAGGAACTCTCGACAGGCTGGTCAGCGAATTTGTCCCTCAACTCAAGAGAAACGGCGCCGACGATCAGGCGGCGAAGCTGACGCGATTGGCCGATGTCTACACCGCCTCGCCGGATCGCTTCTTCAGTGCCGTTGACCGTTTCCTCTCCGACGGCGCCGCCCAGGGGTTTGCCCGAGGCCAGGGCATCCGAGACGAACGCGGCCTTGTCCAAACGGTCATCGATGCTTATGTGACGCGAGATCCAGCCGGGAACTCGGCTATGGAGAAGTTCATTCTGGATAAGATAAAGGAGGATATCGATCAGGGTCGTTTCGTGCACCAGCATCTGGCAGAAGCCTGGTTGAGTGTCCTGATGAACCGCAACGACCCTTCGGCCCGGACGTTCCTGGACTCGATTGTGTCCCTCTACAGCAGCCCGAACGGGAGGGCATCAGGATTGGACGGCCTCTTCAAATCATACATCGTCAGGCTTGACAACGCTTCCGGTAGCCGAGGCCAGATGGAATCGAGCCGCACAAGGGTTCCGTCGCCGCGTTCCACAAGCGAGCAAGACAGACGAATCCGACGCGATACGACCACGCGTAGCAGAAATCGAACCCGGTAGTGATTGGGCCGTGTGCCCGAGGCACGAAGCATGAATCGATTCGAGAATATAGACATTCTCGTCGACCAGATTCGCAGGCGTCTGAACCGCCATCTCGGACTGGACATCCTCATCCGCAGTCTGTGCGCGGCGGGCGCGATCTTGCTGCTGATCGGGCTGGGCTACCTCGTCGGTGGGCGCCGAGTCCCGCTGTTCTGGTATCCTGTGGTTCCTGGCGTTTCTTTAATTGGAGGTGGGGTGTGGTGGGTGGTTCGCCGGCGGTCATTTGACGATGCCGCCGCCTACACGGATTGCCGTTTCCAACTCAAGGACGCCATTCGTTCGTACGAGGGATTCTCCCGAGCCGATCAACGAGAGGGTATGTACGAACTCCAGGCCGAGCACACAAAAGCGGCAATCGAGAAGATCCAGGCGGCCGACGTGACGTACCGATGGCCGGTGCGAACCGCCGCACTGTGCAGTGCACTGTTGCTCTCCTCGGCACTGCTGACGCTGAAGGCCGACAGTCCTGAGAACACCGAAGCACTGCGCCGGGCTGAGCAGGTGTTGACGCAGACTGAGCAGATAAACGAAGAGATCCGAGAGGCCCTCGAGCAGTTCAAGGAAGAGGCGAAAGCTGAGGAGATTGAGAGGCTGATCGCGCCCGATCGACTCGAGGAAATGGTCGAAGAACTCAAGGAAACGTCCGACTTGAAGGACGCCATGCGTCAGTATGCCAAGCTGGAAAAAGAGCTAAGCACGGTGCTCTCGAAGCTCCAGCACCGCCAGGATGAGCAGCTCTACAAGAGGATGGGGCAGTTGCTGCAGGAGTCCGATCAGCCGAAGGCTCTGGGCAAGCATCTGGCGGAACGGCAATATAAGGAGGCTGCAGAGGAACTAAAGAAGCACAAGATCGACAAGACCGCGTCTCCCGAGGATCAGCGTGCACAGTTGGAGAAGCTCAAATCCGCATCGCAACGCATGGCCGGCGAAGCCGAGCGAAGCAGGTCGTCGTGCAAGGCGGCCGATTTGGCCAAGCGCCTGGACAAGGCGGCAAATGCGGCGAGCGAGGCTCTGAAATCTGCCAGCAGCAATCCTGACCGGCAGAGCCCGGGGGGGTCCCAACAGAGCTCTCAGAGTGCCAATGCCCAGGGATCGAATTCGTCCGGGTCGGGTTCACGGGGATCAAACACGCCGGGCAGCGGTTCGCAAGGATCGAGTTCCCAGAGCGGCGGTTCAGAGGGATCCGGGGTCCAGGGGGCCGGATCACAAGGATCGGATTCATCGGGCAGTGGTTCGGAGGGCAGTGACTCAGAAGGCGGCAGTTCCGAAGGGGTCAACGAGTCCCTTGAAGGGATGGCCGAGCACCTTGACGATCTGGACGCCAAGTGCAAGGCCGAATCGATGGTTCAAGCATTCTGCAAGTCTCTGTCGCAATGCCAGGGAAAGCTGGGCAATTGCTCCGGCGGTGGCGACGGAAGCGGCCAGGGCGATGGAAGTGGCGATGGCGGTCTGGAACCGGGCACAGGGAGCAGCTCCAACACAAATGCCAATGTCAACGATGCCCGTAGCACGGGTGACAAGAGCGTATTGAAAGGCATCAAGAGCCAGGGGCCGTCCGTCAACACAACGCAGGCCGCCTCGGACGGTTCGGGAAGCAGTTCCGGCTCGAACGCCCACCTGATCCAGCAGTACCGACGCCAGGCCGAATCCTTCATTCGGCGGGAGGATGTCTCCGAAACGGTCAAGTCGGGCGTGAAGGAGTACTTCGAACGCATTCACCACACTGAGGAAGGGAACTAAAGCCATGGTCAGCGAAGCAACTTCGGCCAAACAAGCCGTCGAGCATTTCCGCACCACGTTTGCCTCGATCAAGACGGAGATCGGTAAGTTCATCGTCGGCCAGGAAGATGTGGTTGAGGATGTGCTGACGGCCGTGGTCTGCGGGGGCCATGTGCTGCTCGAAGGCGTGCCAGGATTGGGAAAGACGGCCCTGGTTCAGACGATTTCCAGGGCACTGAATCTGACGTTCAAGCGGATTCAGTTCACGCCGGACTTGCTGCCGGCCGATGTCGTCGGCTCGAATATCCTCGTTCAGAGAGACGGTGAGCGCGCCTTTCAGTTCGAGCCCGGCCCGGTGTTCTGCAATCTCCTGCTTGCCGACGAAATCAACCGGGCGACCCCCAAGACCCAGTCTGCCCTCCTGGAGACGATGCAGGAGAAGAACGTCACGGTCGCAGGAACGACGCATCCTCTGGATTTGCCGTTTTTCGTGCTGGCGACGCAGAACCCCATCGAACAGGATGGGACCTATCCATTGCCCGAGGCGCAGCTTGATCGCTTCTTTTTCAAACTGCACGTCACAATGCCGAGTCACAAGGAGTTCTCGCAGATCATCAAGCGTACCGGAGGCACGGCGGAACCCGAGATCCACGTCGTGGCGACCCGAGACGACCTTATCAGGATGGGACGGATCGTCCGACACATCCCCATCGAGGACAATGTGCTGAACTACCTGATCCACGTTGTTCGCCTGACACACCCTTCGGTAACACAGGCCCCTGAGACCGTCAAGAAGTACGTGCGTCATGGCGCTTCGCCACGGGCGGCCCAGGCGATTCTGGCGGCCGCGCGGGTCCGCGCGATGCGGACCGGACGCTATCATGTGGCGACCGACGATATCAACGCCGTGGCCGTTCCCGCCATGCGGCACCGCCTGATTCTGAGCTTCGAGGGAGAGGCGGAAGGCATGACAGCCGATGCGCTGATCCAGGAGATCGTGGCGCGACTCAGTGCCGCACGGAAGGTCTGAGAGCACGTTCAGAAGACCGTGCAGAGGAGGTTTCGCCCCATGTTGTTGACAGATCCGGTTTTCATACGACGATTGGAATCCCTTTATCTGTTGGCTCGCAAGGTGTTGGGGGGAACGTTGCAGGCCGATCGGAAGAGCACCCGAAAGGGCGCTGGGATCACCTTTGCCGACTACAGTGAGTATTCCTTTGGCGACGACTACCGCGCCATCGACTGGCGGGTCTACGCGCGTCTCGATGCGCTGATGATCAAGCTCTTCGAACTGGAAGAAGATGTCACCATCTACGTGCTGCTCGATTCCAGCAAGTCCATGGAGGCGAAGTTCCTCTACGCCCGCCAGTTGGCGGCCGCCTTGGCTTATATCGCGCTGCACAGCATGGACAAAGTGGTCATCTATGGCATGGCGGAAGAACTGCGTTCGGTGACCCGGCCCACTTTGGGACGCGGCAAGATACTGGGGGTCCTTCAGGAATTGGAGACGGCCGAGCTGTTCGGCTCCGGCACGGATTTCACGGCGACGGCCCGCCAGCTCTGCCGGTGGCAGAAGAGGCGCGGGATGGTCATCGTCATCTCCGATTTCCTCTTTCCCGGTGGATTCGAAGAGGGCCTCAGGTTCCTTCAGTGGAATCGTCACGACGTCTTTTGCATCCAGGTCCAGGATCGTGCGGATCGCGAATGTCACCTGAAGGGAGACGTGGAGCTTCAGTGCATCGAGAGCGGGCAGCGGCGGAAGCTGACGATTACCCGATCTGAGGCCCGGGCCTATGAACAGGCGGTCCGTGACTGGAATGCGCGCCTGAGCGGAGTCTGTGCCGCGTCTGGGATCGGCCTGGTCTCAACCACGAACGAGGTCCCCTTCGACACGGTGGTTCAGAACATTCTCAGGCGTGGAGGGCTGGTCTCTTGACGTTTCTGTATCCGGTCTATTTCCTGACGTTGCTGGGTTTGTTGCCGCTGATCGCCGTCTATTTCCTCAAGGTCCGCCCTGCGCGCAGGTCGGTGACGGCGTTCTTTCTCTGGCGAGCTGTGCTCGATCAGAAGCAGAACGCTGCGTTCTTCCGCCGCCTTCGCGATCTGTTGAGCCTGGTGCTGATGGCCTTGGCGTTGCTGGCCATTGTTCTGGCGATGACCGCACCGCAGGTGCGGCGCGATCAGCGTCAGGACCTGCTGCTTATCATCGACAACAGTGCCTCGATGAACGCGCTGGACGACGGCAGATCGCGCCTGGCCGTCGCCAAGGAGATCGCTTCTGATATCATCCGCGGCCTCAACGCCGATCAGCAGGCAGCGGTGGCCACCGTGTCTATGGACGTGCAATACCAGAGCCACTTTACCACCAGCCCCAAAACACTGCACAACGCGGTCCGAAGCATCGAACCGTCAGATGGCCCGTTTCGGCCGGAGGCTCTCGACGTGCTCGTCGCCGGGGCACCGGCGATGGACCACTGTCGGCTGCTTCTCATCAGCGACGGGTGCCGTTTCGTCTCCGATGCCAACCAGGCGATCGAATTGATCAAGGTCGGCTCGAACCAGGGCAATGTCGGGTTCGTAAACTGTGATCTGTTGCCGTTCCAGGGCCAGCCGATGCGCGTCGGCTTCTATTACAGGCTGGCCTCTTCCTTCGACGAAGATGTCGCCACCGACATCGTCGTCACCTACGGCCCTGAAGACAGGATCGTCAAAGTCATCCCCGTGATCGTTAAACCCGGCATCAATACGTCCGAGGTCATTGGCATCGAGGCCGGTGGTCCCGGGCGATGGCGCGCGAGCCTGGATCTGCGCGACGCGCTGGCGAATGACAACGTGGCGTTCATGGCCTTGCCGCCCAGACGCCCGGTGAAGGTCGCCGTGGAGTCGGACCACGATTTCTTCCTCGTGAACAGCGTCAACGCATTTGCCGGAACGAGCGGAGAATTGGAGTATGTGCGGAGCGACGCCGATGTCGTCCTGACCAACGGTGTGATTCCGAACGCCGATCGAGCGATCATCTTCGGCCTCCGCGCAGGCTCCGACTGGTGTGGGCAGGTCGGCTCGGAGATCAGTGATGTACTGGCCCGAATCAAGATCGAAGACCATCCGGTCCTCGCCGATTGCGATATCGATTCCATCCCCTTCACAGGAGCGCGGCACGTCACGCCACCTGAAGGCAGTCTCGTGATTGCGGAGACGTCGACACGGGTGCCTCTGATCTACCGGGTGAGCCAGGGCGGGCGTCTGGCCCTGGTCATCAACATGGACCCGGTCGAGTCCGAGTTCTACTACAGCGCATGGTTTCCGGTGCTCGTCTACAACGGGGCCAGACATCTGATGGGTCGCCAGGAGAGGTGGCCGTCGGCCTGTGCGGTCGGTGATTCGGTTCATCTTCCGGAGGTCCTCGGCGGCAAGGGACCGACGACGGTCACCATTGGCGACGACGTCGCATCGGTCCCGGTGACCGGCCCTTCTTACGGCCCCATCCGCAGGGCCGGCTTTCATAGCCTGGAGAACACGGCGGGCAAGTGGTCGCTGGGCGCGAGTCTGTTTGCCCCTGGGGAGACCCTGCTCGACAACCGTGATGTCGTTGATACGAGCCTGCCATTGAACCGGGGCCGACCGCTGTCTTCGGTCCTGGCGGTCATCGCCTTGTTGCTGCTGCTGATCGAGTGCGTGCTGTACCACCGTCGCAAAGTTGGATGACGCAATGGAAGTCGCAAGTTTCAGACCATTCTGGTGGCTGGTCGTTCTGTTGCCCATGCTGATCGCCCTGCGGTACAGCCTTGTGGACCGACCGAGGCGGCTCAAACATACGTCCATCGCATTGCGTCTGGTCGCCATTGTCCTGTTGATCCTGGCATTGTGTCGACCCTTCATACGGCTGCACTCCAACGCCGTGCATGTGGCGTTCATCCTGGACGTCTCCGAGTCAATCGACCTCCGCAACGCCAGAGAGGCGGTCGATACGATCCAGCGATGCATCGATGGATTGCACGCATCAGACTCCTGGTCGTTGTTTCTGGTCGCAGATGGAGTCAAGCATTGCAGGCGAACGGAAGAGGCTGCCGCGCAATTGGATCGGTGGCTCCGGACGACGCCGGACGACAATTTCCGCAGCGCCAGCCGATTGGCGGACGCCCTCTTGGCCGTGAGACTGCGTTTTCCTGCGAACAAGGCCCGGCGGATCGTCCTTTTCTCCGATGGCCGCCCCACACATGCGGATGTGACCGACGCCGTAGTGTTGCTGGAAAACGAACGTATCGATCTGCGCATGCACGAGCTGTCGGGCCTGCGCACACCGGAGGCGTGTATCCAGTCGATCGAGCCCAGCGCGACCAGGGCGTTCATCGGCGAAGTCGTTCGCATGACAGTCAAGGCTCGGTCCAATCAGCGCATGCCCGCGACGCTGACCATTCTCAATCGAGCGGTCGTTGTCTCGCGGACCGAACTCCAACTCGAACCCGACAGTGACAATGTCGTCCATCTGGACATCCCGATGAACACGTCCGGGGCGACCCAATGGACCGCCGAACTGACCGCCGAATGCGACCACTTTCTGGTCAATAATACGGCGAGCTGCACCGTCACTGTAGGGGGCAAGCCACGGATACTTGTCCTGCATGGGACGCCGCGCGAAATGCGGCCGTTCACCAAGGCGATGGACGAACAGGGATTCGAGATCGACCTGCGCGATACGCGCGGCCTGCCCGACGATCTGGCGTCGCTGCTTGCATTCGATGCCGTCATCCTGGCGAATGTCCCGGCGACGGATCTGTCGCTCCGTCAGATGGCGTTGCTCAAGCGCTACGTCGTCGATTTCGGCGGCGGGCTCGCCATGTTCGGCTCGAACAACAGTTTTGGACTGGGCGGCTATCACAACACCCCTGTGGAAGAGGTCTTGCCGCTGATCAGTCGCTATGAGAAGGAGACGCAGCAGCCTTCCGTGGCAATGGTCCTGGTGATCGACAAGTCCGGCAGTATGCAGGGGATGCCGATCGAGCTGGCCCGACAGGCGGCCAAAGCCACGGTCGATCTGCTGGGAACGCAGGACCAGATCGGTGTGGTGGGATTCGACGGCCAGGCGTTCGTGGTCAGCCCCATGCGCAGCAGGGCCGAGGCTACCGCCGTCAAGCATGCGATCGATACGCTGGCCTCGGGCGGTGGGACGTCTATGTATCCCGGCATTGCCACTGCTTTCCAAATGCTCCAGGGTGTTTCAGCCCAGATCAAGCACGTCATCATACTCAGTGACGGCCAGAGTCAGCCGGCCGATCACCAGGGGCTCGTTGCCGACATGGCTACCGCGAGGATCACCGTCTCAACGATCGCCCTCGGCCACGCGGATCGTGCGCTGCTGGCCTCGCTTGCGGAAATCGGCAAGGGCCGCTACTACGAAACCGCCGATCCGGCGAATATCCCTCAGATCTTCACCAAAGAGACGATGGAGACGTCTCGCTCGGCGGTCAAAGAGGATGTGTTCAATCTGGTTCGGACTTCGGACCATCCGTTGTTCTCCGGCTTGGGCGACGCCGATCTGCCCGTGGTCTTCGGTTATGTCATGGCCACGGCCAAACCGGCGACGCAATTGCTGCTCGTTGCGCATTCGGGCGATCCGGTTATGGCGGCTTCTCGGTATGGTCTGGGCTCGACGCTGGCCTATACCAGCGACGTCACGGCGCAATGGGGTTCGCAATGGCTCGCGTGGAACCAATTCGGACGCTTCTGGTCGCAGGCCTTGCGCGGCATCCTGCGTCGGGAGTCGACGGAGGGCCTCCATCTGCAACAGCGATACGACGAAAGTCGATGGACGATCGATATCACGCGTCTGGACGCGTCAGGTGCGCCGGTGACGGGGGTCGCATTCAGGGCCCAGACTGTGGACGAACGGGAGACGGCCAGTGACGTCGCCGTTGAGGAAATCGGCCTGGGCCGATACCGCGCCGTGGTCCCCATAGGCGACAGCAAACGCCTTTCGTTGCGTTTGGAGGACCCCGATCATGACAGGATGGCCACGGCACATTTCAACAGGCCTTATCCAGCGGAATACCATCTGGCAGGTCGGGGGGCTCCCGCGCTGGAGAGGCTTGCGAGAGTGAGTGCCGATGGCATCAGAGAAGACGTCATTACGACGAGAATCTGCAAGCCCATGAGCCACCTGTGTTGTCTCCTGTCACTGATCGCCATGCTGGCAGGACTGTTTCTGCGGAGAATCTGACGTGAAGTGCGGATAGGGTCCCGTGTCCTGGCCATCGGCTGCACATGCCGTTGATGGGATCAATGAGGAGCGATGGCCGTGAGACCCATGGCGTGGTCTCCTGCGGCGTGGCCAGGGTTCTGCTACATCTGCGTCGTCGTGAACGACGGGAGGGCAATATGCGACATACGAGACCCAGCGATAGTAGAATAGATGGAGAAGGCACCTGCACACTGCCGTGTAACAGAAGCCAGCACATCAGTATCTGCACGCCTTCGTGTGCCCCGTCGTGTTGGTCAGCAGCGTGTGTGTGGGTTATATTGCCTATATTCAAATACGTAGTTTCCACAGTTGACGCCGTTCCTTGTGCGACGGTATTAGACATGCGTCTGACATCAACGCTGGTAACATGGTGTGCGATTGACATTGTGCGGGAAGTCCAGTTCGTCTCGTGTAGCCAGCAAGGAGAAGTGAGGCGTCATGGCGTGATAGGCCGATGCGTCCGTGTGCAGTGATGGCGGACCGAACGGCGTTTCACATCGAGCGCGCCACTTGGGACGAGCGAACCGGCAAGCGAACGTATTCCCTACCGCATTGTAAGACAATCGAGATGTAGCCAGCGGGGACGGAGTCCATCTACAGACCGTCTACCTCTCGCGTATTGAGCGAGAGCCTGTGGATGCGAAGCTCCGACCTGTCAACGCGGCAACAGTCCTGAGCGAGAAAAAGCCCCCGGTCACTGGTTCCGACTGACTTCTTCGGTTTCTAGGCCACGAACCTTCCGAACAAGCCAGTGATGACCGCCACGGGTTGACCGCATAGGTCTGTACTCCAGTAACCGGGGCCTTTTTGTTTCCATATCAGGAATCCACGTGGGTGTCAAGGGAATTCAGGATCAGCCATTGTGGGATTGTGCACATCCGTGATGCATGCGTATGACCGGAATCTTGACATGTCGCAGAGTCAGACCCTGACGGCAATACCCTCTCTGGAGACGGCCGATGATTGAAAGAAGGCGACCCCCATATTCGCATGGTACGCCAGACGACAACGGCGCCGTCTGCAGAGACAGGGTGGCGACGCGGACGACCGTATACCCCCTGATCGATGCGCCACGGCTGACAGCGACCTCGGCGAGTCTTGCTGTAACGATATGGCGAAGTCGCTGGATCGTACTGCTATGTGTGGTGGCGGCGCTGACTGGAGGTCTTGTGTACATTGATGCCGCCGTACCGACGTATACGAGCACGGCCAAGCTCTATCTTCGCTGCGAGAGCATTCAGATCAGCCAATACGAATCGGGTGCGATCCCTCGGACGGACAAGTACCTGCACACGCAGGCCGAGGTGCTGCGAAGCAGGGAGATTCTGGCAGCGGCACTTGGAACGGACGAGGATCCGCCTCTGAGGACCTTTGCTGATGTCGAGGTGCCACTGAATTACCTGCGCAAGATGATGGTGGTTGACGTCGGAAGGAAGGACGAGATTATCAGCATCTCTTTCGTTTCGCCGTATCCGCAGGAGGCGGCCCAAGTCGTCAATCGGGTCGTCGAGGCGTATATGACTTCGCGATCGGAAAGCGACCGAAAAGACGCCACAAAGGCATTGAACATCTGTGAGTTGCTTCTGAACCAGCGAGAGGCGGAGCTCAGAGCCAAGGCGGCGGAATTGCGTGAGTTCCGAGCCAGGAAGATGCCTGTCTCTCGCGGCCTGGATGACGGTGCCAGCGTCAGGCAGGGATATGAGGAATGCCAAAGGGACTACAGGCAGGCCCAACAGGCTGCTTCCACTGCTAAACTGTATCTCGACGGGGTTCGTGAATTGGCTGAAAGCCCTGAGGCGCTGCGTCAGTACGTGCAGGCGGAGGGCGGAGGCGTTCGCCATGTGGCACCGTCTTCCGGGCGGCTGTCTCTCGAGACTCTGCTGATGGAGCTGAATGCCAGAAGAGCGGAGCTTCTCAGGCAGTACACGGAAAGTCATGCGGCCGTTACGGCGGTTGACGACGAGAGGAGGCGGCTTGGAAAAGAGATTGCCGACCTGGACGCCCAGTTTGTGGCGGCCACGATCGCAGCGGCGGAACGTCAGTACGCCGAGGCCAGAACGAATGAACGGGTGCTCGCCGAACGCTATGACGAGGAGAGCGAGAACGTTCAGCGGTTCAGCGACGAACAGCAGCAATTCCAGCAACTCCAGACGGAGGTAGGTCGTCTGGAGATGTCGGTGGCAACATACACACAACAGGTCGGCGAAATCGCGAAGATCGTCGGCGACGATGCAGGGCGGATGGGGATGGCGATGCTGGAACCGGCGCTCCCCTCGCAGAAGCCCTCAGCGCCTCAGAAGGGCAAGGTCATGGCGCTGGCTCTGATGCTGGGTCTGGTTGCAGGGGGGGCCATCGCGGTAGCCCGAGACTGGGCGGATCAGACGTTTCGCTCGATGGAGGAGATCTCGGCCACACTCGGCCTGCCTGTTTTGGGCGTCGTTCCGGCGATGTCCCGCCGCCAGAAGGAGCAAACGAGAGGGCGAAAAGTCCTGTTGCAGCCCGATTCGCCTGAAGCCGAGGCATATCGCACGGTGCGGACGGCACTGTTCTTCGGCACCTCGGGCAAGTCGATGCGCACCTTGCTGGTCACGTCGCCTGTGGCAGGCGACGGCAAGTCCACGCTCATCGGCAATCTTGGCATTGCCATGGCCCAGGCTGGCCAGAACACCCTCATCCTTGATGCGGATCTGAGGAGGCCTATGCAGCACGTGATCTTCTCAACGGATCATTCCGAGAGGAATCTCAACAGTGTCTTCTCCGGACGGATGACACTATCAGAAGCCATTCAGCCCACCCCGGTCTCAGGCCTCAGTCTGCTGACATGTGCGCATGGTGTTTCCAGTCCGGCCGAATTTCTCAACAGCGATCGGTTCGCCGAACTGCTCGAGGGGCTCACGAAGATCTACGACCGTGTCCTTGTCGACGCCCCCCCCGTGACGGTCGTCACTGATGCGCAGATACTCGGGGCCCTGTGTGACTGTACGATTCTCGTCATGAGAGTCGAACGATCGTCGCGGAAGACGGCCCGGCGTGCCGTGAACGCATTGGAAAGTGTCGGCGCTCGTCTGTTCGGAGTGGTGGTCAATGCCGTTCGCAAGAGTGGAGATCGCTACGGTTACTATGGGCGATACGGTGGATACAGCAACTCGCATCGATGCAGCAGTGAGAACGGGCGGGCGAAGGATAGCGGTATTGGCATCGACTTATCCCAGGAGGACGCGAATGCGATGGTTGTCCCGTCCTGATCGCGGAGATCACGAGGCACGTGAAGAGGCTGTCAAGGCCGCTTTTCGGCAATGTCATTTCTCAACCTGGAGGTTGGCGGATGTTCCCCAGTGAGACAGTACCCTGTTGCGAGGAGCGTGCCGAGCGTTTTGACAGGGCGGTGGAAGGGATTCTGGTTGCCACTCTTGCCTTCATGCCCTTGGCATTCGGCGTGGTAGAGGCCTGGAGCGAGGAGATCGTACTCCTATCGGCGGCGGTCTTGTTTATGTGTGTGTTTCTCAGGGGTATTGCCGTCGGAAGGACATCCGTTACATGGACATGGGCGTACGTCCCTTTGGCGGCTTTCCTCATTGTGGCCCTCATACAACTGGTGCCGATGCCGTCGGCCTGGATCGACGTTCTTTCTCCGAATACCGTCCAACAGAAGACGACGCTGTTGAGCGATCTGTCCGACGGGGCCGATCTGCTTTCAACACTGACGTTGAGTTTCTACCCGCATGCAACACGACATGATCTGCGACTGGTGCTGGCGGCAGTTGCCGTGTTTGTCGTTGTACTCGATGTCTACAGGCGTCCCGATCAAATCATGCGTCTCCTCGGCGCAATCACCGTGATCGGTGGAGGCGTGGCCGTGCTGGCATTGCTTCAGAATGTCGCCGGCAATGACAGGATCTACTGGTGTGTTTCTTCTCCTCACGGCATGGCGCGCTCGGGGCCCTTCGTCAACCACAGCCACTACGCTCAGTTCATGAACCTCTCTGTCGGGGCGGCTTTGGGCTTCGT
>ENA-UOXR01001102-UOXR01001102.1-bioreactor-metagenome-genome-assembly--contig:-NODE-1102-length-29268-cov-6.048198_pt1 | contig 29268 bp, 22 predicted proteins | sample MGYA00238164_ERZ764825 | MGnify/ENA primary metagenome ERZ764825 (study PRJEB28920, sample SAMN05720171) | bioreactor metagenome | isolation source: Anaerobic biogas reactor | place: USA:Washington... | reverse complement strand
AGCCAGGTGTCCCAGAGTGCAGTTGGGCAAAGGTGGCGTAACCGAACGGGCCATCGGGGGCAGCAGCCGACGGATGCCGTCCGACGCAAGAGTCCGGCGGGGCGAGGTATGGCGCTGGCGCAGCCCCACCGCGGCCCGCTCCTGGCGGGTTTCCTGTTGGCGAGTTGTGCGCTCCATCTGCTGCGCCATAGTGCCCTCTTGGTTATGAGGTGCCTAGCTCATCCGCATCGCTCTACGTTCATATGCACTACATTGGCCCGTGTGCCGGCAAGTCGGTGACATTAGCGCTCTCGGGAAGCCCCCACGAACGTCCCAGTGCCAAGATGTCATCGGCCGCCTTGAGCTCACGGATCAACCGCTGCTGCGCGGCATGTGGCAGGCCGACGATTCCGCCCAGCTCCAGGGCCTCGTCCTGGTACGCGATCTGGTACTCCCGGCTCTGGAGCGTGGCTCCTGTCTGCAGGCAGAACTCGCGGTACAGCTCGATCTCAAAGCGACGCGCTACCTCGCGATACTGCTCCGGCCCCACCGAACGGACCTGCTCGTTTTCGCTTTCCAGCGCCGCCAGGACCCGGCGGAGCGCATCCGAATCGCCTGCTTGAAGGGCTGCATCGATACCATTCTCGTATGTTTGTAGCACAGAATCGACGTTTCGCGCAAGGGTGTCAGCCATGCCCGCGCTGGCAGCCCGCACCGTCGAGGCAAAATCCGCGCGAGCGCCGGCCTCGTTTCGCGTGCCCGATGCCTGGCTCTCCGCAGCGCCTTGGGCGCTGATCCTCTTTGTCGTCTGGATGGCAGTGGCCACCATGGCCGAACGAACGGCCGCCCCGCCAATCCAACGCGCTACTGGCCCTACTGCGGGGATCAGATGGAGGGACGCGGAAAAAATGTCCATCGGCTGCAGGCCCACCGACGCTACGTCGGGGATGCTCATGTGGTCGATCCAGCTGCCAACGGAGCTGTCAAAGGCGCGCAGGGTCTGCAGGGCCATGCCCCCAGGCGAGAGCATCCAGCGCTGCAGGCGTCCCAACTCGCGCTCGCACTGGCGGTCCAGCTCCTCCAGGGTGGCGACGGGCCCTCCCTCTGGACCCATGGTCACATCAGGCCCTTGCCGCCGCAGGGCTTGCACGTCTTCTTCCTCTTCCTCGGGCTGGCGGCGCAAGGCCTGGAGCTCCTCTTCCTCCTGGGTGTCTTCCTGGCGGCGCAAAGCCTGGAGCTCTTCTTCCTCCTGGGTGTCTTCCTGCCGGCGCAGGGCCTGGACGTGGTCCTCCGCGGGCATCTCTTGTCGGCGCAGGGCCTGTAGCGCGGCGTGGGCGGTGGCGTCGGCGCGGGCCTCAGCCGGGTCGTGGGCCGAGCCTACCATCAGGCGACCGGACGGCCCCCCCCCGGCGCGGTCTTGCGCGTCGGTGGCGTGGGCCAGCTCGTGCGCCAGGGTGAACTGGCCACGTTCGCTCTGGGGGTTGAACTCGCCGTCCGCAAAAAAGATGTCACGCCCGTGGGTAAAGGCCCGTGCCTGAATCGCGCTCGCCAGGTGGTCGGCCCCGCTGCCGGTATGCACCCGAATGCCCGAAAGGTCGCTGTCCAGCGTCGCACCGAACCCCTGCGACGTGGCCTGATCCAGCGGCCGCCCCCCGCCGCGCTCGGCCTGCAGCTCCTGCTGAAAATCATCCGAGACGGCATAGGCGTCCTCGCCAGCCAGTCGTCGCAGCGCGCTGTTGGGCAAGCGATGCACCGCTGGCCGCGCCATGGGGGGCACCAACGCCGTCAGCTCTGGCGCGGGCCCTGCCTGGCGCACGGTGTCTCGCCTCGGGCCACTGGCTTTGTCGCGGTCACGGGGTTGCCTGGAGCTGTTGAGTCTGATCTGATCCAACTGGTGGGCCATGGCCGCCTCCTAGGTCGCGTCTAGTCCGTCGGGGGCGAACTGGCGTTCATCCACCAGCTTGCCTAGTTTTTGAAACTCGCGGCGCGCTGCCCAAAGGAGGTGCTCCATGCCGAGCACGCGGCTTTCGCGGGCGGCCAGGAACGCCGCACTCAGCGCCACATTGCGGATGCTCCCGCCGGTAAAGCGCCACCGCCGCGCTAGCTCGGATGGGTCCAGGCCGTCCTCGCGGGGCAACGTGGCCGGTAAGTGCTGCTGCCAGATCATGCGCCGGGCCGCCTCGTCGGGAACCGGGAACGCCACCACGAAATGCAGCCGCCGCAAAAAGGCCTCGTCCAGGTTCTGTTGCAGGTTGCTGGTGAGAATCACCACACCGTCGTACTCTTCTACCTTTTGCAAGAGGTAGCTGATCTCGATGTTGGCGTAGCGGTCGTGGGCGTCCTTGGTCTCGGAGCGCTTGCCAAAGAGGGCGTCGGCCTCGTCAAAGAGCAGGATAGCGTTGGCGTGGCGGGCCTGGCTAAAGATCCGCTCCAGGTTCTTTTCCGTCTCGCCCACATACTTGCTGACGATGCCCGATAGGTCGATCTTGAACAGATCCAGGGCTAGCTCGGAGGCGATCACCTCGGCCGCCAGGGTCTTGCCGGTGCCCGAGGGACCGGCGAATAGCGCCGCCAGCCCACGTCCCAACTGGCTGCGGCCGCCCATGCCCCAGGTGTCATAGACGATGTGGCGGTAGCGGAACTGGTCGCACAGCTCGCGCAACTGCGATACCTGATCGGGCGGCAGGATAATGTCATCCCAGGTGTGGCGCGGGTCGATTCGCTGGGCATAGCTGCCCAGGTCGGGGCTACTAACGGCGCGGGCGGCGGCGTAGAGGTCGTCCTCGGCGATGCGGCCGCCGGCGCCGTTGCGCTGCTGGGCCTCGTCGCGGGCCATGCGGGCGGCCTGGGCGATCTGGTCGTGGCTCAAGCGGTAACGCCCAGCCAGCGCGTCCAGATCCAGCGCATCTCGTCGGGCTCCCAGCGCCCGTTCCCATAGTTGCCGGCGCCGCTCATAGCTCGGATCCGGTATCTCGACGCGGGATGTGCGCCACGCGTCGTCGTCAGTTGGGGGCCAGGGCACGGTTGCGGCGCCCCGGGCCTGAACCGGCGGGCAGCCCCACAGCACCGGGGTGGGCAGGTCGCGCACGACCTCCGCCCAGGCCTGGGCTGGAAAGGCTTCCACGGCTGGGCGGGGCACGTACAGCGTGGCCCCCTGAAGGAGGGCGTCGCGGGCGGCGCGGCGCAAGGCCGCGGGCTGGCTCGGCAGCCGCGTGGGCGATACGGTCAGAAGCGGCATCCCCCAGCCGCCGGCCAGGGCCAGAGCACACTGGCGCGCCTCGCCCTCGTCGTCGGCCAGCAGGTGGATCCACCACCGCGCACCAGCATTCTCCGCCAGCGGGGATAGCGTCGCCTGTACGTCGGCCGGCAGTTCATCCAGCGACGATGTGCTCTCGTCCGGCGCCTGTCGGGTGATCCAGCTCGGCAGCCCGTCGCCATCGAGCAGGTGCGCGGCGACGCCCGGTGCCAGGGCCAGGGGGCGCCCCAACAGGCTCGATGTGTTGTCACGGCCGGGGAGCAGGCGGATCAGCCGCCAGGCCCGCAGCGGTGCTTGGGCCGCAAAGAAACGGCGGGCGCTGAGGCGCTGGCGTGGTGTGTCGCACAGCAGGTCCAGCGCCAAACCGGCGGTGGGTTGCCGGGCGGTGATGTCGTCTTGCAGGTAGGCATAGATGCGCTCATAGCCGCGATCGAGCTCGAGGGCCAGGCAGAGCAAGAGCAGGTCTTGCTCAAAGGAGGTCAGGTCGAGGGTGACGAGCAGGCGGCCCCACGCCGAGCTGGAGGCTACCGCCGAGCCCTCGGGAGGTGACCAACGTCGAGTCACCAGATCGGCGAACTCGCTGTCGGATACCACCAGCCCACGAAGGGCGTCCTGGCCGGGGGGAGCAGCGGCCAGGACAGCGGCCCGGGCCCTGACGGTCCCATCCAGCCGGTGTAGCTCGGCCACTACGTCGGGCCAGCTTGGGTTCGTCTCGGTGGGCCTCTTCATGGATTCGCCCTGTGCCTTTCTGGCCTTGCGGCCGGCCGATGGGAGGCGAATGTCTTCTCATGGGCTCCATGACTGTCTATATTCTCAAGTATAATACTAAATAAATCCGACGTCAAGGATTTTTGGTTACAAAAAGTTCCCAGTGGGGCGTCGCGGATGACACCGTCCGCCGCCGGCGCTATACTCGACTTTATCCTAGGTGCAGGAGGCTGCCATGCGCGCACTTGTCCAGACCGGCCCCAACGTCCTGGCTATGCGGGAGCTGCCGATGCCGGAACCCCTCGCGGGCGAGGTGCGCATCCGCACGGGGGCGGTGGGCATCTGCGCCACCGATCTAGAGATGCTGGCCGGCTGGGAGCGTACCGGCTACCCGGCGATCCCCGGGCACGAGTGGGCCGGCATCGTCGACGCCGTGGGTCCGGGGGTGGCCCCAGCCTGGGTCGGCCGGCGCTGCGTCGGCGACAACATCCTGGCCCCGGGGATCGAGGTCGGGTTCGAGCGGCCGGGAGGCTATGCCGAGTGCTTTTGCACGCGGGCCGATCATCTCTACGAGATCGGCGAGGTGCCCTATCACGTGGCCACCCTGGTCGAGCCGCTGTCCGTCTGCCTGCGCGGCTTGCGGCGAATGGCTCTGGATGACCACCGCGCGGCCTTGGTCGTGGGCGATGGGCCCATCGGGCTGCTGATGGTGGCGGCGCTGCGGCGGGCTGGGGTGGGGCGGTTAGCGCTGCTGGGCGGGCGCGAGGCCCGCTTGGCATTGGGGCGCTCTCTGGGCGCGACCGACGCGTTCGATCGCCACGCTCTGGCCGACCCCGCCGCCGCCATCCGCCAACGTTTGGGCGAGGCGGGCGTCGCCAATCTGGTCGAGGCCAGCGGCTCCGTGGCCGGTCTCGAGCTGGCGCTGGACGTGGTAGCGGTCGGGGGACGTGTGCTTGTCTTGGGCGGCTATAGCGACGGCCGAGCCGGCTTTTGCTGGAACGACCTGCTCCATCGCGAGTGGACGCTGATCGGCAGCAACACCGGCACTGGCGCCTGGGGAGAGGCCGCCGCCTGGATCCGCCAGGAGACCGCTACCCTGTCGCCGCTGGTGACGCACCGCTACCCCATGGCGCGGTATACCGAGGCCCTGGCCACCGTTCGCGATCGAGCCAGCGGCGCCGTCAAGGTAGTGCTAGAGTGGTAGCGCCCTCGGGCTAGGCATCGGTGCGCGCAGGCGCCCCCGAGGCAGCCGAGCGATAGGCGGCATCCAAGATGGCCACCTCGTCCACCGCCAGGCTGGCAGGCGTGCGCAGCTCCTCCTGGCCCAGGATCGCCCGCACAAAGTTGCGCGGCACCTCGGCCGTGGCCCCGCCGCCTTGTGCCGTGATCGGCTCGCAGGCACCGTTGACCAGCAGGGCCGCCTGACCGCCCGCGTTATCCCAGGCCAACCGCAGCACACCCTCCTGGCCGAACACCGTCAGGTCATGGGTATGCACGCTGTCCGGTAGGAAGCCGTTAGCCATCAGCGTACCGACGGCACCGCCCTGAAACCTCAGCGAGAGGGCGTCGATCACGTCCACCTGCGTGTCGGCGTTCTCCATGTAGGCGAACACCTCACGCGGCCGCAGGCCCGTCACCCACAGCAGCGTGCCCACCAGGTGGGAGGCCTGGGTGTGCCCCTCGCCGCCGCCCGCCACGGCGGGATCAGAGTAGCTGGTCGCATTGGGGGGCTGGAACCCAGGACGTCCGCTCCACGGGCGCCGCAGCCAGCCCGAGTCGCCTCGGTACAGGTCGATGCAGCGCTGGGCGAACAGCGCGTTGACGCCCACGATCGCCCCCGCCCGTTCGAGAACAAGCTCGCGCGCCCTTATGATGGTGGGGTTGAACAGATACGGGTGCGCCACGCTGAGCAGCAGGCCGCGCTCCGAGGCCAAGGTGGCCAGTTCCCGAGCCTGCTCGGCCTGCAACACGAAGGGCTTTTCCACCAGCGTGTGCAGGCCCCGCTCCAGCGCCAGCTTGGCCTGGGCATAGTGCACGTTCGGTGTGGTGGCCACCACCACGGCATCCAGCGCGCACTCGTCCAGCATGCGCTCCGCGTCATCGTACCAGCGGGGCACGCCATAGCGCTCGGCCTGGGCCTGCGCCTTGGCGGCCGTGCGGCTGTAGACGGCCACCACCTCGGCCGCGGGGTCCTGGCTGAGCGGCAGAAGGTGCCCGTGGGTTCCCCACCAACCGACGCCGATCACGGCGATGCGTACACGATCCATGTTGTAGACGCTCCTTGTGAGACGGCTAGAGGCTGGCTGAGACCTAGTTCGACGGGACGATCTCTTCCCGTAACCGCTGGTAGGCCGCGATGATATCATCCATCCGCCGATCGATCTCGACGTTGGGCACGCAGCGGGCCGCGGGGTCGGCGTCGTGCCAGGCGATGGAACGACGAATCCCCTCGGCAAAGGGCACCACCGCGCGGAATTGGGGCACGGCCCGCTTGATCTTGGTGTTGTCAAACACCACGCTGTGGGCCTTGTCGCCCAGCAGGTTGGCGCCCCAACTGGGGGCCAGCGCCGCGATCAGGTCCGAGGGAATGTGCACGATCTGGGCCTCCACCCCCGCCGCGGCAGCGATGGTGCGATAGATCTGGTCCCAGGTGAGCACCTCATCGCTGGTGATGTGATAGGCCTCACCGACCGTCTGGGGCAGACCGAGCAAGCCCACCAAGCCCACGGCAAAGTCGGTGGTGTGCGTCATCACCCAGAGAGAGCTGCCGTCGCCGTGTGAGATGATCGGCTTGCCCGTGCGGAGGCGATGCAACAGGGTATAGCCGTGCCCGCCGACGCCCGAGGGGATCCAGGCGGGGCCGTAGGTGTAGGAGGGGCGCACGATGGTGACGGGAAAGCCCGTCTGGCGGTAGGCGTCCATCAAGACCTGCTCGCAGGCGATCTTGTCCCGGGAATACTGCCAGAAGGGGTTATGCAGCGGCGTCGATTCAGTGATCAGGTAGCTGTTGGGCGGTTTCTGGTAGGCGCTGGCCGAGCTGATGTGAATGTACTGTCCCACCTGCCCGCCGAACGCCTCTATATCCAGGGCGATATCGTCGGCGGTGAACCCGAGAAAGCTGACCACCACGTCGTAGCGGCCCTCCTGGGCCACCTGGCGGAGACGCTGCCCGTCGTGGCGGTCGCCCTCGATGGCCGTCACTGGCCCCGAAAAAGCCAGCTCGCGTTTGCCCCGCGTCAGGATGCTGACCTGATGGCCCAAGCTCAGCGCTCGCTCTACACAGGCGCTGGAGATGTTGCCCGTCCCGCCCAGAAACAGCACACGCATCGTCGCTCCTCCTCCCGTAGCGCGTAGGGCAGTCGCTACGCGCTCGCTCCCTCGATGAACTCGATCCTCACCGCGTCGGGCGCCTCGATAACTGCGAGGCGCACCCCCGGCGCCGCCATGGTGGGCCGTTCCACGAACACCACGCCCCGAGCGTCTAGCTCGGTCACCAACGCGTCCAGCTCCTCCACCTCAAACCCAAAGTGATCCAGCCCAAAGCGCGGCTGCACCGAGCGGGGTAGGGGCAGCTCCTGCTCTAGCTGGCCATGGACTACCAGCGTCGCGCCTTGCAGGTCGAGCTCGTGTTCCAACGAGCCCCGAAACTGCCTGCTGGCCACCAAGCGGGCGCCCAGCACCTGCTGATACCAGGTCGATGTGGCCTCCACGTCGGCGGCTTTGAGGTGGATATGAGGGCACGATAGACGTTGCATAGCGCTCCTGTATCGTTGCATGACTTTGGTCGAACCCGTTTGATGATAGCACAAGGGTGCGCGGCTTCCAAGGTCAGATTCCGTTGCGAGCAGCGCGGTTAGGTTTCAGGATTGTAACGATTTTACGCCCCCTTTGCTTGAAGCAACTTTCCGCCCGTGTACAATGGGCGGGAGACAAGGGAGGAGGGCGTCCCGATGTGGCTTTCCGTCAACATGCAACGCGTCGTCGAATTCCTGGTGGGCCTGCTGGATACCCCCAGCCCCACGGGCTATCACGAGGAGGCCATGCGCTATGTGCGCGAGCGCTTTGGCTCTCTGGGCCTCGATAGCCTCGAGTTCCGCGAGACCAACAAGGGCGCCCTGGTCTGTACCTGGCCTGGCGACAGGGCCGAGACCCCCCGCGCTGTCAGCGCTCACGTGGACACCCTCGGTGCCATGGTACGTGAGATCAAGGCTAATGGTCGTCTGCTCATGACTCAAATCGGCAGCTATGCCTGGCAGTCGGTCGAGGGCGAGAATGTGACCGTCATCTCGGTCGGCAGCGGCACCCGCCACACGGGTACCGTACAGACTGTCTCTCCCAGCGTGCATACCAGCGACGATGCCGAAAAGGGCAAGCGCGAGGACGAGCGCATGGAAGTGCGCTTGGATGCCCGCGTCTCCAAGCGCGAAGAGACCGAGGCCCTCGGCATCGAGGTCGGTGATCTGATCGCCTTTGCGCCGCGTGTGGCTATCACGCCCACGGGCTATGTCAAGAGCCGCCACCTGGACGACAAGGCCGGCGTGGCCATCGTGTATGGGGCGCTGATGACCATGCGTGACCTGGGCCTGCGCCCTACCCAGACCACGTCGTTCTTTATCAGCAACTATGAAGAGGTGGGCCACGGCGCCTCCGCTGGCATTCCTGCCGCCGTCAAGGAGCTGCTGGTCATTGACATGGCCGCCGCCACCACAGGCGAGCACCAGAACTCGGACGAGTACTCGGTCGGCATCTGCGCCAAGGATTCGTCGGGCCCCTATGATCTCGCGGTGCGCCAGCGCCTGACGCGCCTCTGCCGCGAGCACCAGATCCCTCACAAGGTGGACACGTTCCCGCACTATGGCAGCGATGGCAGCGCCCTCTTGCGCGCGGGCGGCGACGTGCGGGTGGGACTCATCGGCCCTGGCGTGGACGCTAGCCATGCCTACGAGCGCACCCACCGCGACAGCCTGGACGCCAGCATCTCGCTGCTGATTCGCTACCTCCTCGACCCTGTTGAGTGACCTCGACCCATCGACTAGCCAATAGTGAGCAGGGGGCTGGTGAGGCCCCCTCTCTCATTTGGCATCGCATCGCCTCTTGTTCGCCGCTCTAGCGTTGCCTGGCCCGCGCCTCGTTCGCCCGAGTCAACGGAAGCATTGGAAGGCGCCCGTCGTATTTGCTATAATGGCGCCAGCCTGTGGCTGAACGCTGATAGCATGATTGCACCTCCGATTCCCTATGGGAGGACTGGCGATGGAACCCGACAATAGCGCCGCGATCGATGGTCGTGTGGCCCGCTCGCAGCTCGAAGAGGGGATCTTTTTGGCGCGCCACGGCGATCGCGAGGCCGCGCAGTCGATCTTTCGGCGGCTGATCCGACGCTCGCCCGAGGACGAGCAGGCTTGGCTCTGGCTGGCCCATGTGGCCGAAACGCCCGAGGAGAGCTTGCGCTATCTGGCCGAGGCCCGCGCCTTTTTGCCCGAGTCCGATAGCCTGGCCGAGGCCGAGCGCCAGGCTCGGGCACGCGCTGCCGAGAGCCAACGCGAGTTAGCTGCCGCTGCCGACGCTTCCCCCAAACGCGCGGCCCTCGGCGCCACCCGGGCCCGAGCCACCGCTCAGCGCGCCACCGAGGCGGTGCAGGACGCGGCCGCGCGGGTCGACGTCTCGCAAACCACCGAGGCCGCCCGCCAGGGGGCTCGCGTTGCAGGGGAGCGGGTACGTCGCGCCGCCCAGGCCGCTCAACAGCGGCTTCCCGACGCCGAGGATCTCACCAAGGCTGCCCAGGCCATCCCCGAGGTAGCGCCGCAGGTCGTGCGGTGGGGCGTTTCCTTTGTGGCCGTGGCCGCCATCGTGGCCTTTATCTGGCTGGGGGTGGCTCCATTGGTGGGTGGACAGGGCCGTACGGTGCCGCCGCTGGTGCTAGCGGAAGGGCCAGTCGCCGCCGAGATCGCCTCCAGCGCCAACGACGCCCAGGCGTGGGAGCAGCTCTGGGGCCAGGTGGAGCGCGCCCGCCAAGGCGGTGACTGGATCGCCGTCGAGCGTTACCTGGATGAGCTGCGCCAGGTTGGCTGCCCGGACCAGGACGCCCGCCAGCTCTTGGCCGAGGGCTATCGCCAGGTCGGGCTCGAATACCTGGATACCGGCGCACCCGAGGACGCCAACCGCGCCCTGAACTGGGCCGTGCGGCTGGATGCGGGCAGCGCCGAGCTGCAAGAGACGCGTCGGGCCGTCGATCTCTATTTGCAGGGGATACAGGCGTTTGGCGCCCGCGATTGGGCCGGCGTCGTCTATGCCCTGCGCGTCGTCGAGCGCCTCTCGCCGAACTTTCGTGACACCCGCACCATGCTGGCCGAGGCCTACTATCACGAGGGCGAGCGCGCGCTGGAGGAGGCTATCGCCTCCGAGACCGGCTTTGACGACGGTCTGTATGACCGTGCCAAGGTCTATGCCGAGCGCGCCATCGATATGCGCGGCAGCGACTATCCCGAGGCGACCGATCTGCTCACACGGGTCAATGACGCCATCTTCCCGCCGCGCCGCATCGAGGTCGAGCTGGGTCGGTTCCTGGTTACGGTGTACGAGAACCACCAGCCCATCCGTACCATTGTCGTCTGCGTGGGCCGCCCCTCGGCGCCCACCACACCGGGCCGTTACAAGATCATGAACAAGATCCCTATGGCCTATGCCTCCCAGTGGGATCTGGACATGCCCAACTGGATGGGCATCTACTATGTGGGTGATAACCAGCAGGTGCAGAACGGCTTTCACGCCCTGCCGTTCCTGTCTAGCGGGGCGCGCCTATGGACGCAGGCCTTGGGCACGCGTTGCTCCTTTGGCTGCATCGTCGTCGGCATCGAGGATTCGGATTGGTTGTACGCCTGGGCCGAGGTCGGCGACGTCGTGATCGTCAAACCATAGGCTGTCATCGGTGGCTTGCCGCGTTTCCTAGCAAAGGGTCAAGGATGGAATCTGATAGAGTCATGTCAGCGGGAGAAGAGGCCAGCGTCGCCTGGCTCGATCGCGAGGTGCGCCGCGAGAAAGGGCGCCTGAGCGAGCTGATCGAGCGGGTCGACAAGCAGCTCCTTGCGGTGTCGGACCAAGCCGAGCGCATTAGCGAGCTCGAGGAGCGCTTGACCCGCCTGCAATCTCAGCTCGTGCAGATGCCCGAGGTGAACGAGGCCCTGCAGAGCTCGCAGAGCCAGGTGATGGGCTGGCTGGAGCAGTCCAAGACCGAGCAACGACGCCGCGAGACCGCGCTGGAGGAGCAGCACCGCGCCGAGCGCGAGCATCAGGCCCGCCTGCTTCATCAAGTGCACGACCAACTCGACCAGCAAGCCAAGCTGCCCGACGCGGTTGCCGCCGCGCGCGAAGAGACCGCCCAGGTCCGCGAACTGGCTATGCGCCTACGCGAGGAATCGGCCGAGACGCAGCGTCGCCTGGCGCAGCAGGATGAGCGCATCGCCGGTTTGCGCCTGGAGATCCCCCCGTTGCAGGAGCGGATCAGCAAGACCGAGGACGCCATCAAGGCGGCCAAAGACGTGCGCGACAGCCACACCACCCAGCTGGCCTTGCTGCGTGACGATATCACCAGGCTGATGGACGAGACGCAGGTCATCCACCAGGTGCGCGATGAGCTCACCCAGGAGCAGGCCAAGCAGGCCGAGGTATTTCGCCGCGCCGAGGTCGATCGCTCCAAGACTCTCACCGACTGGGGACGTCGCATCGACGCCTACCGTCAGCAGCAGGATACTTGGGCCGACCAGATTCGCTTTTTCGCCGACCAGTTCGAACGGAGCCGCCACACCCTCCGCGAAGTGCAAGAGCTCTCGCAGCAGGTGGGCCAGCAGCAGGACCAGCTCCGGCAGGTGCAGCGTCTGGCGGAGGACCAGCTGCGCCGCGAGGCCGCCGAGTTCCGCCAAGAGGTCGAGCGCACGCTGGCCAAGGCCGTCAAGCAGTGGGAACTGGCCCGCGAAGAGCTGATCATCGCCGACGATGCGCTGGCGAAACGCACCACCGAGATTGAGGCCAATCGCGAGAAGGACATCAAGGTCGACGCCGACCTGGCCCACGAGATCGAGCTGGTCCGCGAGGCGCTGGATCGCTATACCGCTCGCGTGCACGAGGGCATCCGTGATCTCTTTGATCGCTACGCCCGCACCGCCGCGTCGGTTCGCCATGATGTCGATGCGCTCCTCGGCCCCAAGGAAGGCTGACGCGTGTACGTCATCGGCACCGCTGGGCACGTGGACCACGGCAAGTCCACCCTGGTGGAGGCCTTGACGGGCATCGACCCCGACCGACTCCGCGAGGAGCAGGAACGCGAGATGACCATCGATCTCGGGTTCGCCTGGGTATCGCTGCCCAGCGGCCGCGAGATCAGCATCGTGGACGTGCCGGGCCATGAGGACTTTATCCGCAACATGCTGGCCGGCGCCGGCGGCATCGATGGCGCCCTGTTGGTCGTCGCCGCGGACGAGTCGGTCATGCCTCAGACCCGCGAGCACCTCGCCGTCCTCGATCTCTTGAGTGTGCCGCGCGGCGTTGTCGCCCTCACCAAGATCGATGCCGTCCAGGAAGCCGATTGGGCCGATCTGGTCGAGGAAGAGGTTCGCGAGCTCTTGGTCGGCACCTCGCTCGAGGGATCTCCCATCGTGCGCGTCTCGGCCGTCACTGGGCAGGGGATCCCCGATCTGGCCGCCGCGCTGGATCGCCTCTTGGACGACGCGCCCCTTCCCGCCGACCTAGACCGCCCGCGCTTGCCCGTGGATCGCGTCTTTACCATCGCCGGCTTTGGCACCATCGTTACCGGCACGCTGGCTGGTGGCCATATCGCCGTGGGCGACAACCTGGCCGTCATGCCTGGCGGGATGTCCGCCCGCGTGCGCGGCCTGCAGATTCACAAGGCGCCGGTGGACCGCGCCGAGCCCGGCACCCGCCTGGCCGTCAACCTGGCCGGCATCGATCGCGACCGCATCGAGCGAGGGCAGGTGCTCTGCCGGCCCGGCTGGCTGGATGACACCAGGCTGATCGACGCTCGCCTGCGGGCGCTGCCCAACCAGCGCTGGCCCATCAAGCACAATATGCCGGTCGAGTTCTTTGTGGGCACCAGCCGCACGCCCGCGCGGGTGCGGGTGCTCCACGGCGACGCCATCGCGCCGGCAGAGCAGGGGTGGGTGCAGCTACGGCTGCGTGACCCCGTGGCGCTCCAGCGCGGCGACCGCTTTGTGGTGCGGATGCTATCGCCCAGTGTGACCTTGGGCGGCGGCGTGGTAGTGGATGCGCGCCCCCGCCGCCGGCACCGCCGCGACGACCCTCCGACGCTGGCGCGGCTGGCATCCGTGGCGAACGGCGACCCGGCCGCGGTGATGCTCCACGAGGCATCCCGTGACGCCATCGTGTCCAGTGCTGAGGCGGTGCGCTCCAGTGGCTTGGCCCCATCGGAGGCATCCGAGGCGCTGGTGAGACTGGTAACCGACGGGCGTGTCCGCGTCATCGGGGGGCAGATTCCAGAGCTCATGGCTGGCAAGGATCTGGCCATCAGTGCCGCCGACCGCTGGGAGGACCTGCTAGGGCGCATGCGCCGCGTGCTGGGGCGCTTCTATGCCGCGAATCCGTTGCGCGCGGGCATGTCGCTGGAGGAGCTGCGCACCCGCTGCCGCGTGCCCGCTGGCTTTTGGGATGCCGCCGTCAAGGCCGCTGCCGAGCAGGGCGTTGTGGAGGTATCAGGCTCGGTGGTGGCGTTGGCCGGCCATCGCGTCGGCCTCGGCGCCGACGAACAACGGGCAGTCGACGAGGCCCTGGCGGCCATGCGCGTCGATCCCTTTGGCCCGCCGTCCGTCGCCGATCTGGAGGCGAGGCTGGGCTCGGCGCTGCTGGAGCACCTGGTGGCCAACGGCACCCTCGTCAAGCTCAGCCCCGGCGTCGTCTATACCCAGGAGGCCTACGAGGATGCCGAGCGTCGCCTGGTGGCCCATCTCGAGGCCCATGGCCAGGTCACCCTGGGGGAGGTGCGCGACCTCTTGGGCACCAGCCGCAAGTACGCCCAGGCGCTCATCGAATACCTGGATCGGATGCGGGTCACCAAACGGGTGGGCGATGCCCGCGTGTTGAGGAGGTGAGGCCATGGCTCGTGACGATCGCCCCCTCGATCGCACCGCGCCGCTGCCCGAGGGCTGGTGCGCGTCCACGATGACTGAGATGGTAGGGGGCGGCCCGGCCCCTGCGTCGCGTCGGAGGTCGCCCCAGAGCCCTCATCGGAGGACCTGACGTGTCATCGCAGCGTCTAGAGATCGGCCTAGATCCGCACACCGCTCGACGGCTGCGCGCCCGAGCCGCCGCCCAAGGCGCCCGGCTCGAGGATGTGGCCCGTCACGAGCTGGCTGCCTGGCTAGGCGACTGGGGCTCTCGCTTTGTGGCGCATACCGTGTGTGCCGGCGAGACCCTCTCCGGCCTGGCGCGGCGCTACTATGGCGATGTGGCCTGGGCGCCGGTCATCGCCGCCTACAACGGGTTGGCCGGCGAGCTTGCCGATCGCATCGCCGTGGGTCAGGTGATCCTGCTGCCCGAGCTGGGCGACCTGCCGGCCCTGCCGTCGGGCGAATCGCCCTATATCTTTGGGCTCCACGATCGCGGCGGCGAGCATTATATGGGGTGGGCCGGGCGCAAGGGCTGGGTGGTCATCAGCGAGCGGCTGGGCGCCCGTCCCGACGACTGGAGCAGCGCCTCCTACCGTGACCTGGCCGACGATGGCTATGGCGTCATCGTGCGGCTGAACCACGGCTATGGCCACGAGGGCACGTTGCCGGTCTCTGGGGCCTACCAGGCGTTCGCTGCCCGCTGCGGCAACTATGTAGAGCGGTCGTCGGGCTGCCACATCTGGATCATTGGCAACGAGGTCAACATGGCCTGGGAGCGCCCGGGCGGCCCCGAGCACGGCGAGGTGATCACGCCGCGCCTCTACGCCGAGGCCTACCGCCTGTGCCGCGACGAGATCCGACGCCGGCCCGGCCATGCCGACGATCAGGTGGTCATGGCGCCCGTGGCTCCGTGGAACGTCCAGACGGTCTATCCCGGCAACCCTGCCGGCGACTGGATCATCTACTTTCAGCATCTGCTCGAGCTGCTGGACGGCCATTGCGACGGGATTGCCCTGCACACCTATGCCCGCGATGCCGCTCCCGGCTCTGTTACCAGCGAGGCGCGGATGGGCGCGCCATTTGAGCACCGTCGCTCCGCGTTTCGGACCTATATCGACTATATGGAGGCCGTCCCGACGCATCTGCGGCATCTGCCGGTGTATATCACCGAGACCGACCAGAATCAGCCCTGGCGGGATGATGCCACCGGTTGGGTGCAGGCCGCCTATGCCGAGATTGACCGCTGGAACAGCGACCCAGCTCGCCAAAAGATCCGCTGCCTGGCGCTCTACCGCTGGGAGCGGCATGATCAGTGGCACATCCAGGGCAAGACGGGCGTGATCGACGACCTGCGGCAGGCGTTGCGCTACGACTATCGCTGGCGACCCTGATCCGGTTCGCGTTCAGAGACGATGCGGGCGACCGCGTGAGCGTTCCGTATGGCGCGTATACCAGGAGGCGGAGACCATGTTGGGACGGCTGAGACCCAAGCGAGGCGACGAGAACGCCGCGGACCAGGGCGCCGTCCGCGCCCGCGAGCAGGACGAGATCATCAAAGAGCCCCCCATGGAGATCGTCGGCAAGGTGTTTCAGCCCGACGAGTTTGTCCGCTATGTGGAGGGGCTGGATTTCGCCGAGCCGCGCCCTACGCGCATCTTTTTGCACCACACCTGGCGCCCCACCATTGAGCAGTGGCGCGGCAGAGAGACCATCTATGGCATGAAGGCCTACTATGAGCGGCAGATCTGGGAGGACCTCGACGGTCGCCTCCACGAGGGCTGGAACGCTGGGCCGCACCTGTTTGTCGCCCCCGATGGCATCTGGGTCTTTTCCGACCTGCGCTATGACGGCGTGGGCGTCCGCGGGCACAACACGGCCACTCGCCACCTGGAGATGGTCGGCGACTATGACGAAAAGCTGCCCAGCGGCCCCATCTTGGAGTACACCATCGCCGCCCTGGGCATTCTGCACGTGCGGCTGGGGCTGGATGCCGCCAACCTGAACTTTCACCGCGACTATTCCACCAAGACCTGTCCCGGCAAGGCGGTCCAAAAGAGCTGGATCATCCCGCAGGTGCAGGCGTGGATCAAAGCGTATCGCGAGCGCAAGCTGGCCGAGCTGGGAGAGGTGCGGTCCGCGCTGGTGCGGCTGATCCAGGACCTGATGGTGCCCACCAACCCCAACGCCGCCCTGGCCAAGGGGGCCGAGGAGCGCGGGCTCTTGGGGGCGCTGACCCACGAGATCCCCATCGAGATCGACGATCGTGGCTATATCATCCAGCTCTTTGGCGAGGCGTTGATCGTGCCGGCCGACGACTGGGACAAGGTGATGACCCTGGACGAATTCGAGCGGCAAGAGATGGGCGCCGCACGAAAAGCCCCCGCCACCAGGGTGGTGGGGGGGCAGGTGCGTGAGCTGGCGATGAACCCCAAGGTCCCGATCCCGGGCGAGGGGAGCATGCGCTAGAAGCCTGGGTTGCGGCTACCAGCGGTCCCGATGGACCAACTCGGTGGTGGGCTTGCGCAGCTTGGGGCGGGCCTGGTCGGAGGGATAGCCCAGCGGCGTCAAGGCGACGGGCATGATCCCCTCGGGCAGGCCCAACACATCGCGGGCGGCGTCGGGATCGAACGCGCCGATCCAGCAGGTGCCCAGGCCCTGCTCGGCAGCCGCCAGGATCAAGTGGTCCATGGCGATGGCCGCGTCCACCATGGCATAGCTCTGGCCGTCGGACGAGCGTCGCCAGGCCGCCTGAGGATCGGCGCACACCGCCAAGACCAGCGGCGGTTGGGTGTGGAACCACTCTGCCTTGTAGATGCGGGCCAGCTCCTCGGAGCGCCCCTCGGTCTCGACGATCACCAGCCCCAGCGGTTGGCGGTTGGCCGCCGTGGGGGCCAACACAAAGGCCTCGATGCATGCGTCCAGCACCTCCTGCGGCACGGGCTGCCTACGGTAGGCGCGGCACGAATAGCGGCTGCTGATCAGCTCACGGAAATCCATGGCATCCTCCTGCTCCTTGACCCGTTCTGGCGTACATCATAGCCAGAGGGCGGTATCGTGACAACAACCCTTCGCCCAGGAGAGGCCTAGCTCATCATGCGCATCATCTTTCTTGGAACCGGGACGTCGCACGGCGTGCCAGCGCTGGATTGCATGTTGGAGGACTATCGCCGCTGCCCCCACGACCTCTGCCGCCGCGCCCAGAGCGACCGCCGCCTGGCGCGCACTCGGGCCAGCATTGCCGTGGAGACCGAGCGCGGGGTCATCTTGGTGGATACCTCGCAGGATTTCCGCCAACAGATGCTCGAGAGCCGCCTGCCGCGCATCGATGCCGTGCTCTACACCCACACCCACGCCGATCACGTCCAGGGCCTGCCCGACATCCGCTCCTACTGTCGACGCCACGAAGACCCCATCGGCATTTATGGCTCGGCGGAGACCCTGGCCGAGCTGGCGCGCGGCTTTCGCTATGTCTTTGCGCCCGGCGCCTATGTGGGCGGCGGCATCCCCAGCCTGGCGCCCCGCGAGATTGCCGGCCCCACCGAGATCCTGGGCCTCACAGTAACGCCCATCCCGGTCGAGCACGGCCCCCTCAACGGCTGCTATGGCTACCGGTTGAACGACGTGGCCTATCTGCCCGACGTGAAGCGCATCCCCGAGACATCGCTGGCGCTGCTGGCCGGGCTGGACCTCTTGATCCTGAACTGCCTGCGGCCGCACCCGCACGCCACCCATCTCTCGCTGGAAGAGTCGCTGGCGTATGTGGCCGCGCTGCGTCCCCGGCGCTGCCTACTGACCCACATGACCCACAACATCGACGTGGCGATCCACGGTAGTCTACTGCCCAAGGGCGTGGCTTTTGCCCATGATGGGCTGGTGGTACAGGCCTAGTCGGCCGCGGGCGCGCCCAGCAGGTGGGCTAGGGCGGCCACGATGTCCGCATCCCGCCCCTGGCGTACGTCGGCGATGGTCCAGGCCACCGGGAGATGAGGCTGATAGCCGCGCCCCTCGATGGGCTGGCCGTCGGCAGCCGAGCCGATGCCGGTCGAGTAGCGCAGGCGGACGTTGCCAGGCATGCGCACTATCACCGGGTTGCCGCTGGCCCCGCCGGTGCGTCGCCCCACGGTGGTCACGCCGCCCCGCGCCAGCAGCGCCGTCAGCATGTCCTCGCCCGAGCTCATCACCCGGGTGTCGATCAGCACGACCACGGGGCCGTCATAGGTTGCGCCGCGGGGCACGGCCCGTAGCGGAAAACGCCGCATCCAAAAGTGCTGGGGCATCCGCGCCGCAAAGTCGAACGCCCCATAGCGGACCGGCTCGTCCAGCAGCCGCCCGACCATCCGGTCGCCCAGGCGCGAATCGCCGCCGCCGTTGCCGCGCAGGTCCAGAATCAGGGCTGGCGCGTCCAGCAGGCCCGCCAGCGCGGCGTCGAACTCGGCCACCAGGTCTCGCCCCGCCGCGGCCGACAACGTGGGGATCCGAATCAGTCCCACGGCCCCCGCCAGCCGCTGCCCGGTGATGACGGGGCCGTCGCTCCCGCCGGACTGTCCGCTGCTAGCGGCCTCCCAGGCCAGCGAGACGTCCCGCAGCTCGCCAGCGGGGTCCTCAAAGGTCACCGTCAGGCCATCGGCCTGGGACGAGCTGCTCAGCAGGTAGCGGAACGCGCGGTAGCGGCGCTGCCACGGCGTGGAGCCGTTCCGCAACCAGGGGTGCACCCGCTCCAGCGCCTCGTCGATAGGCAGCCCGTCCACGCTATGCAGCACGGATCCCCGCTCCAGCCCGGTCTCCACGGCCGCTGGTCCGGCTTGCGTCACGACCGCTTGCCCCTCGATCTCTTCCACCAGGGCAAAGCAGCAGCGGACATCGGCCCAGGGGGTGGTTACGCCCGTATGGGCGTCCTGCAGCTCTAGCAAGAGCCAGCCCACCGCCTCGGCGTACGCGGCGTCGCTCTCGGCGGCGGCAACCGCCGGTCGGTGCTCGGCCAGCAGGGCGGGCCAGTCCAGCCCTTTTTGCTCAAAGAAGGGATAGGTGCGCGCCATCAGCCGACCCAGCCGATCGTACGCCTGCAGACGGTCGCGGCCCAGCGGCCCGAACATGCCGTGACCCCAGCCGCTAATGAGAAAGGCCGCGCCCACCACGCCGAGGATGGCGCCGACCACGCCGCCGAACCAAGCTCGCAGGCTCTTGGCCGTCCGTCGCTGTCCTAATCGTACCGCTCGCGCGTGGAGGCCCCAGTAGAGCGCCATGGGGACGGCGCCGGCGATGCCCGCCAGCACCTGGACCAGGGTCGGCGAGCCCAGCAGGGGGCTGGCCGCCAGCAGCACGGCCGACCAGGCGCCCAATAGCGCCGAGACCACCGCCCAGATCATCGACCAGGCCTGCGCGGCGCGGCTAGCCCGGGCCGATGGCGTGCTGTCAGGTATCATGCCTGACTCGGCCCGTTACCAGCGTCCGTGGTGGACCAGCTCGCTGGCGGGGCGCTTTTCGCGGCGGCCGCGCGGCACATCCGCCGAAAAGCCCAGCGGCGTGAACGCCACCGGCTCGACGCCCTCGGGTAGCCCCAGCACCTCACGGGCGGCGGCATAGTCAAAGGCGCCCACCCAGCAGGTGCCCAGGCCCTCGGCCGTGGCCGCCAGGATCAGGTGGTCCATGGCGATGGCCACATCCACGTCGGCGAACGTCTCGCCATCCTCGCGCTTCCAGGTCTTGCCAGGAATGGAGCACGCCGCCAGCAGCAGTGGCGCCTGCGAGTGGAACCAGGCCGCGCTATTGATGCGCTTGAGCTCGTCCTCACGCCCGGCCGTCTCGATCACCACCAGGCCCAGGGCCTGCCGGTTGGCCGTAGTCGGCGCGGTCGCAAAGGCCTCCAGGATACGCTGCAGCGCGTCTTCGGGGACGGCCTGCCTTCGGTAGGCTCGTGAGCTATAGCGGGCGTTGATCACGTCATAGAACTCCATGCGGCCTCCTGCTTCTACCGGCTGTTTGGACACAATGGGTACAGGATAAGGGCTAGTGCATTGGTTGGCAAACGTTCACGCGAGCAAACGAGAGGCGTGACGGAGCGGCCGCCCCATGGTAGAATCGCCTAGGTCGCTGGACCAGAACAAGGAGTGATCGTGCGCCAACCCTGGGAGACCCTACAAGCGCAGGACCTGACCGCGTCGCAGCGGTCGTTGATGGCGTGGCAGCCGGCCGGCGCGGACGCGACGCTTTGGGGCCACGGCAGCCCCGCCACCGGCAAGAGCACAGCGCTGGTCTGGCGGGTCTTGCGCCTGCTAGAGGCCGGCGAGCGGGCCGATCGCATCCTCTGCCTGGTGCCCCAGCGCGCCCAGGTGGAACGCTACGAGGCGATGTTGGCGGCGCGGCTCACGGCGGATCCTGCCAGCGATGACCGCGCCGGCTCCATGGCGGTGCAGATCACCACCTACTATGGGCTGTGCCGCCGCCTGGTGGCCCTCTTCTGGCCGGCGTTAGCGCCGCTGGCCGGCTTTTTGCGACCCGAGGACGAGCCGGTGTTTCTGACCATCGAGGCGGCCGAGTACTATATGTGGGGCATCGCTGAGCCGCTGATTCAGCGCGAGGGCTACTTTCGTGAGCTTTCTATCCAGCGGGCGCGCCTGCTCTCGCAGCTCCTCGACAACCTCAACAAGTCGGCCTTGGTGGGCTTTTCGCCCGAAGAGATCGGCCAGCGCCTGGCCAGGGCCTGGGTGGGCGAGGCCGAGCGGCTGATCAGCTACCAGCAGGCCCAAGAGTGCGCCCTGGCCTTTCGACGCCACTGCCTGGCGCACAACCTGGTGGATTTCTCGCTCACCACCGCGTTGACCACGCTCGGCCTCGAACAGGTTCCCGCCATGCAGGCCTACCTGCGTCGCCAGGTGGACCACCTGCTGGTGGATAACCTCGAGGAGAACGTGCCGGTGGCTTTGCAGTTCATCGACTGGCTGCGGCACGAGGCGCGGTCCACGGTGTTGGTCTCTGACGAGCCCGGCGGCTATCGCGTCTTTCTTGGGGCCGACGCCGCCCTGGCTCAAGAGCTGGGCGGCTCGGGCGACGCGCAGCTCCTGTTCGACGAGCCGGTGGCGGCATCGCCCCGAAGCCTCGCGCTCGGTTGCGCGTTGGTGCGCGCGCTGCGCGCGGCCCCTCCGACGTTGCGCGCGCCTGACGCTGCGTCACGCGATGCCGTGCTGGAGCAGACCCGCGAGGACTATTGGATCAGCACGGCGCGCTGGGCCGCCCAACGCATCGGCCATCTGGTCGTTGATGAGAGGGTGGAGCCGGCCGAGATCGCTGTCATCGCGCCCTATGTCACCGATGTCATGCAGTTTGCCCTTCGCGAGGAGCTGGCTAGCTATGGGGTGGCCGTTCATCTGTTGCGGCCGGCGGCGCTGTTGCGCGATGACCCTGTTGTTCGGGCGCTGCTCACCCTGACCTTGCTGGCGCATCCCCAGTGGATCCCCGATCTGGCCCAGGGCGCTTTGGCGCCGCGCGTGCAGGACCTCGGGTGGGCGCTGGCGAACCTGATCCGGGGCCTCGACCCCATCCGGGCCGCATACCTGGCCCAGGCGGCCCTGGACGTGCCGACCTATGCGCTCCGGCCGATCGACACCGAGGTCGCTGCCGACGCGGGCCGCGTCTGGGACCGGGTGGGGTATCAATTCCGACCGCTGTTTGGCGCCCTACGCCGCTATGTGGACGCGTATCGCGCGGGGGGGGAACTCCAGCCGGTGGACCAGTTCCTCTCTGATCTGTTTGGCGCGGTGCTGTGCCAGCCCGGCTATGCCTTTGCCGCCGACCCCGAGGCTGCGCGCTCGCTGGGCAAGCTGGTGGAATCAGCGACAAAGTTCCGCCAAGCGCTCGCGAGCAGCCGCCACGGCCCCTCCGAGGCCGCCCGCCGCTATGTGGAGGCGGTGCTCAGTGGCATCGCCAGCGCCGACTATCGCGCCGACTGGGCCACCGAGCCGGTCGGCGGCGTCGTACTGGCGCCGGCCTATGCCTACCTGACCCGCGACCTGTACAGCGCGTACCAGTTCTGGCTTGATCTGGGCTCGGTGGGCTGGTGGACTCGCCCGAACCAGCCGCTGACGCATCCCTATGTGCTGTCGGCTCGCTGGCCGGAGGACGCCGTTTGGACCGAGGACAACGAAGAGGCCGAGCGCCAGCGGGGGCTGGTGCGAGTGCTGTATGGGCTGGCCGTGCGTTGCGCCAAGGGCGTCTACCTCGCGTCCTCGGACCTGGGCCTGTCGGGCGAGCCCGCCGACTCGCGGCTGGAGCGGGTGCTTTTGCGCGTCTTGAAGGAAGGGGAGGGCGATGACGCTGGCTCCTGAGGATCGCACGCTCCATGGCTATCGTCTGCGGCGGCACCAATGGCAGGTGCTGGAACAGATGCGCGCCAGCATGCCGGATCAGCCGACGCGCCTGGCCGTGGCGGCCGTCCCCGGCAGCGGCAAGACGCTGACCTTGGCCCTGTTGGCCGCCGACCTGATCCTCTCGGACCGGATCGGCGACGAGGGCGAGGTGCTGGTGGTCACCGTGCAGAACGCCGCAGTCGCCAATATCAACCAACGCATCCGCACCATCCTAAAGGACGCCGGCTTGCCTCCGGTGGGTTTTCGCGTCTGTACGCTCCACAAACTGGCGGCCGATGTCGTCCGTGAGCGCGCCGACCTGGCCGGCGTCTCCGAGACGTTGACCATCGTCGATGACGGTGAGTCGCGGCGGGCCCACCGCTACGCCGCCGACGCCTGGATCAATGCCAATCGCGATTGGTGGGAGAGCTTTGTGCCCGATGGCAGCGCCAACCAGCGCGAACGCGCGCTAGAGACCTGGCGCAGCAAGACCGAGGGCGTCAGCAAAGAGGTCACCAAGCTCTGCAAGCACCTGCGCTATACGCCGGAACGCGCCGGCACCCTGGTCGGGCGCGACGGCGGCCCCTTCTTGCGGATGGGCATCGATCTCTATGCCCAATACCAGCGCTATCTGCAGGCGCGCGGCGGCCTGGATTTCGACGATCTGATCTGGCGTGCCATGGATGCCCTGGCCCAGGATGCAGCCTTTTTGGCCGCGTTGCGCCGGCGTTGGCCCTACATCCTGGAGGACGAGGCCCAGGACAGCTCGCCGCTGCAGCAAGAGATCCTCTCGCTGCTGGCGGGCGACGCTCTGGCCTGGGTGCGGGTGGGCGATCCCAATCAGGCCATCAACAGCACCTTTACCGCCGCCGACCCGCGCTACTTTCGCCACTATCAACGCGAGCCTGGCGTCACCATGATTCGTCTGCCCGAATCTGGCCGCTGCGCCCGACCCATCATCGACCTGGCCAATGAGCTGGTGCGCTGGACGGCGGCGTCGCATCCGCTGCCCGAGGTGCGTGTCATGGCCTTTGAGCCACAACAGATCGAGCCCACGGGCCCCGGCGACGCCCAGCCGAACCCGCCAGCTGAGGCTTCGCATCTCGTGATCCGCCGTGAGCCCCAGGAGAGCGCCGAGGAGGAGGCTGAGGCGCTGGCGCGCTGGGCCGCCAGCTATGTGCGGCGTTGGCCCGAACGCTCCGCCGCCATTCTGTGCCCCGCCAACTGGCTCGGCACCATGGTCGTTGACGTGCTCAAGGCGATGGACGACCCGCGCGTCGAAGTGGACGACCTGCTGCGCTCTACCCCCAAGATGCGGCAGGTGGCGCAGCTGCTGGGCCATGTCTGCGCCTACCTGGCCGATCCGACGCGATCTTCAGCTCTGCGGCGCCTGTACGTGGCGCTGCAGGGCGACGAGGACGCTGGCATTCCGGCTGACGTGCTGCGGCGTCGTCGGACGGCGCTGAACAGCCTCTCGCCCGAGCGGGCCCTCTTTCCCCATACCACCGGCGCGTTGCGCGACGAGCTACCGCCTGGCCTTGAGGTGGATCCCGACGACCTGGCCGATCTCGAGTCCTTTGCGCAACAGGTGGCCCGTTGGGTGCGCGCGGCTGGCCTGCCCATCGATCAGCTCCTGCTGACCATCGGGCAGGATCTGTTCGACAAGGATTGGGAGCTGGCGCTGTGCCATACCATCGCCGAGGGGCTGCGGTCCGCCGGCGAGCTGCACCCCGAGTGGCGGCTGGCCGAGTATGCCATAGAGCTGGACGGCGTGGCCAAGAACAAAATCAGCATGGGCGGCCTGTCACTGGCGGATGGCGGCTATGTGGCCCGCCCCGGCGCGGTGGCCGTCACCACCATGCACAAGGCCAAGGGGCTAGAGTGGGACGCGGTGTACCTCATGTCGGTGGATAACCTCGAGTTCCCCACCCACCTGGACGACGCATTTCGCGATGAGCCCTACTTTATGCCCGGGCGGGCTCCCAGCGTCGAGGCTCGTAAGGAGCTGGAGCACCTGGCACGCGATGAGCCGATCCTGGCGGTGCTGGACGTAGCTACCGATGACCCCATCGCAGCGTCGCGCCTGGAGACCATCGCCGAACGCCTGCGCCTGCTGTACGTCGGCATCACCCGCGCGCGGATCGACCTGTGCATCACTTGGAGCCGACGGGGCAGCGGGCGTCCGGTGGAGGCGGCCGAGACGCTGCTGGCATTGGCCGAGTTCGCGGAACGAACCCAAGGGGGTGAGCGGTGAGCGACGAAACGCGCGGCCTGCCCGAGGGGTTTCTCTTTAGCCAGCATAGCCTGAACACCTACAGCCGCTGCAAGCGCCGCTTCTGGCTCCGCTATGTGGCGCGGCTGCCCTGGCCCGTGCCCGAGGGCGACGACCCGCTAGAGTACGAGGCGCACCTGGAGCGCGGGCGCGTGCTGCACCAGTGGATCCAGCGCCATCTGGTGGGGCTGTCCGTGTCCGCCGAGGCGGCCGACGAGCAGCTCCAGGGCTGGTGGCAGCGGTACCTGAGCTTTGATTGGAGCATACTGCCCGCGGAGGTTCGTGAGCCCGAATTGCCGGTGATCGTGCCGTTGGGCGGCCATCGGCTCTATGCCCGCTACGACTTGGCGGCGCTGGAGGCCAACGGTCGCTGCGTGGTGGTGGATTGGAAGACTCTCGGCTCGGTGCCGTCGCCAAGCATAATGGAGCGGCGCGTGCAGACGCGGGTCTACCTCTATACGCTGGCGCGGGCCGCCTCAACGTTGCTGGGCAAGGAGGTGGCCCCCGAGCGTATCAGTATGCTGTACTGGTTCGCCACACGCCCGGAGGAGCCGGTCTGGGTGGGGTATGATGAAGCGGCGTTTCAGGCGGACGCCTTGCGGCTAGACACAACCATGACCGAGATCGCACGTCAGCCGCAGGCCGCGTTTTCCCGGACGGAGCGGCTGGGCGAGTGTGTGCGCTGCAACTATCGCACGCTGTGCGAACGCGACGCGCTGCCAGCCGCCGCCGCCGCGGCCGAGTCCGATTGGCTGGACGAGGATTTGGCGGCGTCGCTGGACCTGAGCGACGTGCCCGAGGTGCCCTACTAGGCGCTGGGCGCCTCGCGGTCACGCGTGTATTCGATCAGCAGGTTGTGCAAGGCCTCGCGCAGCAGCTCTGCCTCGCTGACGCCCTGCGCCTCGGCCAGCTCGGCCAGGCGGCCCAGTTGCCCAGGGCCAAAGTGACTGGTCTTGGCGACCATGGTCTGCGGTTGGGCCAGCCGCACGCAGTTGCCGCCCTCCTCCTTGGCGCGAAAGACGGCCTCCTCGGCGTGGCGCGCCAGCTCACGGGCCGAGCTAGCATGGGCGGGCATCCCGGCTACGCCGGCTGAAAGGCGGATGGGGGTGGGGCTGCCGCCGGCGGTCAACGGCGGCATGGCGGCCACCCTGGCGCGAATCCGCTCGGCCACCAGGAACGCCTCCTCCAGCGCGACGCCGCTCAAGCACACCAAAAAGCTATCCATCTCGCGGGCCAGCAGCGCTTCGGGGGCGTGCTCACGGATGGCTCGCAACACGGCCAGCACTGCTAGGTCGCCCGACTGGCGCCCATGGATGGCGTTGATGATCCGCAGGCCGTCCAGGTCGGCGTGGATCAGCGCCAGTGGTTCGTTGGATTGGGCCATCCGTCGCTGCAGACGCTCGATCAGGCCGCGTCGGCGCGGCAGCCCCGAGAGCTCCACGTTGGCGTCCACGGGCCGCGTGGTAGAGTCGTCCTCCAGCGCGCGGCAGCGTACCTCCTCAGCCAGGCGGGCCACGGCCTCCTCGACGCTCTCGCTGCCGGTCTCCCAGCGGCCTATCGCCCAGTCAAACCCCAGCCCCTGGGCCTGCGCGCGGCTTTCGAGCTCGCACATCTGTGCGCGGGCCTGCTCCGTGCTGGATGCCTCGTCAAACACGATGGCGATCTCGTCGCCAGAGAACCAGCGCGCGACCGTGTGCAGGGTTCGCCAGGGCGTGTCAAAGGTGGCTCGCACTCTGGCGTCCACCTCGGCATAGCCATAGAGCAGGTTCAGCGAATGGATCGCCTCCAGATCCACAAACGCCACCTGCCGCGCGTCGCCCTCAAGCGAGCGGCAGTGGCGGAGCAGGGCGTTGCGGGTGAACATGCCAAAGTTGGTGTCCCAGCCCAGTTCCGCGATCTCGGATTGCAGCAAGGCGATCTGGCGGGTTAGCTCTGCGACGCGTTTGGCGGTAGTGGTGCTGCTCATCGCTGGTCCTTATCTTGATCACTCATATGGGGCGATCATATAGCAAGGAACTCGGAAGTGCAAGACCCTATGGCATGATTTAATGCCACGCTTACAGAGTCGGCGATGTTGGTCAGCGGGGTAAGTATGGCCGTGCTGTAACGCACAGCAGCGGCGCCCTCCCGGTTAGAGACGAGCGCCGCTGCTGTGTGGGGGGGGGGAAAGCTAGCTCGCCTCGGCGACGACCTCCGTGCGGAGATCGCGCAGGTAGGCGGCGCTCTGTCGGCACCGCATCTCCATCATCCGTGCGCCGTCCAGCGCCTTGAACGACGAGGGGCGCGGATGGTGCTGCATCACTTCGAACACGCGGTTCCCCTTTTCGAGGAGCCGCAAGAACCGGACCATCTCCACTGGCGTCAGCTCGGGAAAGCTGTTGACGAACGCCTCGTCCCAGAGGGGGATGCCGATGCTACCCCAGCCGTCCTCATAGTTCAGGTGAATGTCGGGATTGTGCCGGTAGAGCAGGGTGGTGACGGCCTTCATATCCACGAGGCCGGTACCCAACGGCGCGCCGGCCTGCCAGGTATAGCCCTCGTCGGTCGTGTGGATGCAGCCATCCTTGTAGTGGGTGGACGCCGCATAGGGCGCTAGCACCCGGGCCGCCTCCACGGGGTCCTCCAGCAGACCCAACGGGTTGGCCGTATCCAGGTTGACCCGCACCGCCGGCGAATCCACCGCCTCGATGAGACGCGCCAGCTCGCGGCTGGTTAGGTCCACGTGCAGCTCCACGGTGATGGTGATGCCGTGGTCGGCGGCCTTCGGGGCCAGTTTCTGCAGGACCTCGGTGGCGGTGGCATACTGCTCCTGAAAGCTGGGCGATTCTTGCATCCGCAGCGGAAAGAGGCCAAAGCAGGTGTTCAGGATGCCGGCCTCCAGTCGCTCTGCCAGCGGGAACAGCGGCTCCCAGTTGGCCACGATCTCGTCCACCGGGCGGTTGGTCTTGCCTGGGTTGATGCCGCTGCCGGTCAGCTCCAGGTACAGGTCATGATCCCGCTTGTAGGCCATGAACTCGGCTAGGTACGCATCCGATTGCTGGCCCAACGCTCCCGAGCTGAGCTGGCCGCCTTCGAGGCCGTAATCAACGATCTTGTGTAGGATCTCGAGCGGGTCGTTGGTGATCAGAGTGATGGTAAGAGCATCGAGGCCGATCTTCATGGCGACTCCTCAACTTGCCTGGTACAAAGGGAGCCCCGCCTCGGCAGCGGGGCTCGGCGTGACGCGCGAACCGCTAGGCCTTACCGCTAGGCCTTACCGCTAGGCCTTGATGGCACCGCTGGTGACGCCCTGGATATAGTAGCGCATGCCAAACAGGAACAACAGGAGCAACGGGATCGTGGCCACGGTATAGGCTGCCATGCGGGGGCCCCAGTCCGTGATGCCATGCTGCGAGGTAAACTCGCGCAGGCCAACTGCCACCACCTGCCTGGATGGGCTCGAGATGGTCAGCAATGGCCACAAAAAGTCGTTATAGGTGCCCACCAGGTTCATGATCGCCAGCGTAACCATGATGGGCCACGAGAGCGGAATCGCGATCCGGAAAAAGAGCTCGAGCTCCTGGGCGCCGTCCATTCTGGCGGCCTCGAACAGCTCCTGCGGGAGGCCGGCAAAGTAGCCGCGACAGATCAGGATGCCGAACACCTGGCCGCCCGACATCCACGGCAGGATCAAGGCCCAGCGGGTGTCCAGCAGGCCAAAGTCGTTCATCAGCATAAAGCTGGGGAACAGCGTCATCATGCCCGGGATCATCATCAGCGAGATCACCACCAGATAGAGGGTCTCTCGCCCCGGGAATCGATGCCGCGCGAACACATACCCGCTGGTGGATGCTAGGATCACCACGCCCACCATAGAGCTCACCGACACGATCAGCGAGTTGACGATATAGCCCCACATGGCCTGGAAGCCCGACACATAGTTCTGCCAGCGGGCTGGGTTCGGTAGCGCCCAGAAGCGGGCAAAGATCTGCCCGTTATCCTTGAGCGACATGGTCAGCATGTTGACGATCGGGATCAACGTCAGGCCAGCCATGATAACAAGACCGAGGTGCAAGAACGTTTGGCTGACACGCTCCCGGGCTTTGGCGCCGCCCCTCGGATGGGCGTCCAGTTGCCGCGGGGGCAGTGTGGTTGGCGGGATCATGGGTGTTGCCATGGACTATTGTCCCTCCTTAGGCCTGGTACTCGGTTTCGCTGCCCCGAATGTACTTCATGTTCAGGATGGTCCCTGTCAGGATGACCGCAAAGAGCAGCGTGCCGATGGCCGACGCGGAGCCCATGCGGTCAAAGAGGGTGGCCTGATAGTACATTTCCAAGGCGGGCGTGTAGGTCGAGTGTCCCGGCCCTCCTCCCGTCGTCAAGAACACGTTGCCAAAGGCCTGCACGCCTCCGATGAACCCCAGGATGATCAGGGTCTTGATGGGAGTCAGCAGCAGCGGCAGGTCAATGTTCCAGAATCGCTGGGCAAAGTTGCAGCCGTCCACTTTGGCTGCGTCGAACAGCTCGGTGGGGATGGCGATGAGCCCTCCGTAAAAGAGCAGTAGGGCCAACGCTCCTACCCAGGGGAATCCCATAAAG